>Ga0181560_10000274_pt1 | contig 45498 bp, 29 predicted proteins | sample 011ome_20_FD_133751 | JGI IMG/M metagenome (GOLD analysis project Ga0181560, IMG submission 133751) | Coastal salt marsh microbial communities from the Groves Creek Marsh, Skidaway Island, Georgia - 011509CT metaG (megahit assembly) | ecosystem: Environmental > Aquatic > Marine > Intertidal... | reverse complement strand
TCCCCCCCCCTCCCCCCCCCGGGCCCCCCCCGCGATCCCCCCCCCGGCCCTCCCCCCGGCCCCCCCCCCCCCCCCCCGCGGCGTCGCGCGCGTCGCGTTCACTCCGTCTTCGCGTACGTCATGTACGGGTCCGCCGCCGCGGTGCTCACGTCCGGACGGTCCGCCTGTTTCCTCGCGAGGCAACGCTTGATGAACTCTTTGCACTCCGCGCTCACCTTGGGCGTCGCCGGGAACTCCACCTGCTGCGCGTTCAAGATGGTCCCCGCGTGTAAGATCTGCTCCTGGGACTGATCGTGCCCGAACGGCTTCCTGTCGTACAGCATCTGGTACAGAATCACGCCGCACGACCACGTGTCCACCTTTGACGAGATCTTCGGCGGCGCCGGGCCCGTCTCGAAACACTCCGGGGGCAGGTACCAGTACGTCCCCGCGCCCTGGGACGTGAGCTCCATGCCGCTGTCGCCGATCCCGCCGCCGAGGGCCCCGCCGCCGTCCATCTCTTTCGACAGACCGAAGTCGGTTATCTTCACCCTCCCGGCGGCGTCGAAGAGGATGTTCCCGGGTTTCAAGTCGTAGTGAATGACCGGCCGAGCGCCTCCGGCGAGGTAGTTTAACCCCGCGAACACCTGCGCGAGGATGATCCGCGCCTCCCGCTCCGCGATCGGCCCGTGCGCTTTCAGACGCGCGTCCAAGTCGTCCCCGGTGCACAGTTCCAACACGGTGCAGAACGAGTTTTGATCAACCTCGAACACGTCCACGTGCTTCACCACCGAGGAGTGATCCAAGCGCTTGTGTATCGAACACTCCCTGGTCGCGTGCCGGACGTACGTGCTCTTCCGCGCCTCGCTCCAGTGCTGCGACAGCTGATGCACCTTACACGCCACCTCGCGCATCTCCGCGACGTCGTACGCCTTGTACACCTCGCTGAACCCGCCTCTCCCGAGCATGTTCATGAGAACGTACCGACCGCCGAGCAGCGGGTGCTGGTTGAACCGCGAGCTGTCCTCGTCCCTCGCCCGCTTCAGCTCGCGTATGTGCGCGTTCTTCTCTCGCTCCAGCGCCTCGCGCTCGCGCGCGATCGCGTCCTCCTCGCGCTTGATCCCACCCACGCGCACCTTGTGCGCTTCCTCGGAGAGCACGTACTCCGCCTGCGCCGCCTGCGCCGCCTGCGCCGCCGCCGGGTCCGCGCTCGCCTCCGTGACCCCCGGCAGCGGCAGCCGTCGCTTCACGAGCTTCCGCTGCTGCTCCGCGGCCTCTTTCGCGTGCGTCAGCGACACCGCGCGCGCGTTCAGCTCCGCGAACGCTCGACCGTCCTCCCACACCTCTTGAAACGACCCGCCCGCGCGTTGCACGCTCACGACGCCCAGTCGTCCGCCCTCCTCCGCGAGCCGCGCGCGCGCGCGCTGGCGCTCGAACTGCGCGACGCTCACGGCGAGCCTCTTGACGCCCTCCACGCGCTCCGCGTCGCGCGCCTTGGCGTCCTCCGCGGTGGCTCTCTCGCGCTCGCGAGCGGACTCGAGCTCGGCTCGCAGCGCGTCGATCAGCGCCTCCGCGTCGACGAGTTTCCGCTCCGCCGCATCCGCGCGCGCCTTCTCCGCCTCCGCGGCTTTCGTCGCGCTCGCGCGCGCTTCCCGCAGCGCGGCGACCCACTCGTGATCCGCGCGCGCGGCCGCGCCTCGTCCCGCGGACGACGGACGGTCGCCCGCGCCGGGGGGGTAGTTTTCCTTTCGCTCCGATCCGCTCGCGGGGGTGGCGACCGCGCCCGCGAACGTCGATCCCGGCGGCGGCGGCGACGCCCCCGTGGGCTTGAAGTAGTCCGCGATCTTCGCGTCCGCGGCGGCGTGCTTGCCTTTATCCCCCAGCGGCGACGTCATCGCGTTGACGCCCGGCGCCGCCGGCGTCGCCGCGCCCGCCGCGTGCGCCGCGCTCGCGCCAGATCCTCCGCTTCGATGTTTCCGCTTCTTCCCGCCCCCGGCGCCTCCGCTCTCCGGGTTCGCGACGACGCCGAACGCGCGCAGGTCGTCGTCCGAGTCGTCGTCCTCGTCCGCGGCGCGCGAGCGCCCCGCGGCGCACGCGTCGCTCATCGTCCCGGAGCCCGGGAGCGGACCGGTGAGCCGCTCCTCGAGCAGCTTCAGCTTGCTCTCGTTCGAGTTGGCCGAGGAGAAGAAGACCTGCTCGTACGCCTCCTTCGCGCGATCTGACGGCACCCCGGGCGGCGTCATCGCGATCGTCGCGCGCGGCTCGCCGATCGGGACCGACGCGCGGTGGACGTCGAAGCGCGGGGCGCGGGCGCGTGTGGATCGAAGCGCGGCCCGTGCCGACGCTCGTGCCCTGCGCGCGCGAGGGCGATGTGAGGCGAACATCTTCTGCGTTTTTTTAAATTGTTTGCGCCCGACGCGACGCGGGAACAGAACGAAGCGTAAGGTTATTGGTCCACTCGAGCGGCGGCGGCGGCGCGGGCGTCGAGTTCGTCGTCGCGTGTTCGGTAAATACATTCAAAATTACAAACGTACTTCTCGCTCTCGTCATCACGGGCGTTCGTCGGTTCTTCTTCTTCTTCTGCTTCTGCTTCTCTTTCGTCGTGGCCGGTCTTGCTTCGTCGTCTCGTCGTTCACTCTCGTCCTCTCTTTTTTCTCCGTAAACTTATCCGCTCGAGTCCGCGGGAGCGCTTTCGCTCCCTCCTCGTCATAATGTTACGCACGCTACGCGATCACTCGTAGTGCATCACTCTTCCTTGCTTGCTGCAATCCCCCGGGCGCACTTTCAGGTCCACGACGCCGCGGTGCCGCTCCGCGATCTGATCGAACGCGGCGTAGGACAAGTCCAAGTGCGTGGCGTCGCCGCAGCACCACCGCTTGTTCCCTTGGTTCGGGTGGTGGCACGGGCACGAGTCCGAGATCATCACGGTCACGGACTTCTTCCCGGCCTCCTGGCACCCAGCCCACGGCCCCAGATCGCTCCAGTCGTGCCCCCGCGTCCTCCCGTCCACGCACATCACCTCGTAGCACTGCCCGCATTTTTCCGTGAGGCCCCAGTCGTAGCCGCCGTCGGTGTGCCACGCGGTGACGAAGTGGTTCGCCACCTGGCCGAACCCGCAGCTGCCGGTGTAGATGGACATCCCGTCGGGGCCGGCGCCTCCGGGACCGCCGTACCTGTAGGGATGGATGGAAGGAGGGATGTCGTGAGCGACGGCGGCGGCGACGCGACGGGAACGACGTGTGGTGGACGAGTCTGTCTGCGCCGCGCACCAGGTCGCGCGCGCGTCGAGCCAGCCGTCCAGCTCGCCGAGTTCGCGTCGCGAGCGGTACTCGACCGTGACGTTGTGCGGCGGACGTTGTGGAATCTGGTCCGCGCGGTTCGCGAGGCGCGCGATCTCCGCGGCCTCCTCCGCGTCCGCGGCGTCGCGCGCGTCCGGGGCGCGCGCGACGCGCGGGAGGAAGCGCGCGACGCGCGAGAAGAACGAGGGGGGCGTCGACGACGACGCGTCCGCCGGCGGCGGCGCGGTCGTCGTCGCGGTTCCGTCCGCGGCGACGACGCGCGCGCTCGCGGCGAGGAGCGCGAGGCACGCCGCCGCCGCGAACGCGGCGGCGCGGCGCGAAGAGAACGTCGGCGTCGTGGTCATGGTCGCGGAAGCGCGCGGTGAGAAGGCGCGGGTCCGGTGAGCGGCTCGTGGCGTGCGCGCGAGGAGCGTCGGCGCGCGCGGTGTTCTCAGCGCGCGCGCGCGCGCTGCGGCCGGGGATCGACGGAGTTTAAAACCGAGACAGACGAGTGGGCGCCGCTGGCGGCGCGCTCTCGCGAGCCAATGAGCGCCGACGTGGCCGCGGGCGTGTGGTCGGCAACCGCGTTCGGCGCGTCCGAGAAGTGAACAGCTTGCAACTTGCCAGCGCGTGTTCAGCTTTCTGAAAAGTCTGTGAAAAGTTCGTTCTGTTGAGTGTTTCCACCGAGACGCCGACACGCTGACGCCGCCCCTTCCGTCGACGTCACACCCGCGTCGCGCGCGATGGCGAGCGCGAACGACAGCGACGGCGACGATGAGCTCGTCTTCCAGCCGGCCGAGGGGTTCGTGTTCGACGTCAGCGACGACGAGGACGGCCCGGCGCAGCCGGCGTGGGACTTCTCGGGTGGGCGCCGACATCGAACATCCGTCCGTCCTTCGTCTCTCCCGTCCGTCCGCGGTCGCCGCGGGACTCGACGCGCCATCCGCTGACCATCCACTCCCCAACCCCTCGTCCACGCGCGCGCAGACGCTAAGGTGGAGGCGGAACGCGAGCTGAAAGCGTCGAAGATGACGTCCGTGGACGACAAGATCAAGAACGCGCTGAAGTCTGGGAAGGGAGGCGGCGGCGGCGGCGCGAAATCGACGAAGCGCGAGGCGCCGAGCGACGACGACAGCGACGACATCGACGACTCCGACTCCGAGGACGACAGCGCGGACGAGCGGCTCCCCGGGGAGGAGGAAGAAGAGACGGATAGCGACGAGGAAGAGATCGACGACGACGACGACGAGGAGGACGACGACGAGGAGGACGAATCCGAAGACGAGGAGGACGAATCCGAAGACGCGTCCGAGGAGGAAGCCGATTCCGACGCCGATTCAGACGAACCCGAGGAGGAAGAGGAGGAGGAGGAGGAGATCGAAGACGACGACGAAGACGACGACGAAGACGGCGACGACGCGGAGGAAGCGAAGCCCGCGCCGTCGACGAAACCGAAACCGCAGACGAAGACGCAGCTCCCCGAGGACGACGGCGTCTTCACCGAGCGCGAGAAGAAAAATAAAAAGGGCGCGGCGACGGAAGACGCGACGTTCAGCGCCGAGTCGTTCAACGACCTCAACCTCTCGCGGCAGCTCATTCGCGCGTGCACCGCGCTCGGGTACGACGTGCCGACGCCGATACAGGCCGCGGTCGTGCCGCTCGCGCTGACGGGGCGGGACATATGCGGCAGAGCGGTGACGGGGTCCGGGAAGACCGCCGCGTTTATGTTGCCGCTTCTGGAGCGGATGCTGCACCGCGGCGCGCGCGCGGCGGCGGCGACGCACGTCCTCGTCCTCGTCCCCACGCGCGAGCTCGCGGTGCAGGTGCATCAGATGACCATGCGCTTGGCGCAGTTCACGTCCATAAGAGCCGCGCTCGTCGTCGGCGGGTTATCCGCGAACACGCAGGCGGCGGAGTTGAGGACGCGGCCGGAGATTGTCGTCGCGACGCCCGGCCGACTGATCGACCACGTGCGCAACACGCACTCGGTCGGTCTCGAGGACCTCGCCGCGCTCGTGTTAGACGAGGCGGACAGACTCCTGGAGATGGGCTTTCTGGAGGAGATCCGCGAGATCGTGCGACACTGCCCGACGCGCAGGCAGACGATGCTGTTCAGCGCGACGTTGACGTCGGGGGTGCAAGAGCTCGCGGAGTTTAGCATGAAGCACCCCGCGCGTCTCTCCGCGGATCAGATTGGCACCACCCCGGGGACGCTGACCGAGGAGGTTCTGCGGTTGCGACCGGGCGCGGCGAGCATGAAAGAAGCGCACCTCATGGCGCTCGTGAATCGGACGTTCACGAAGAAGTCGATCGTGTTCTCTCGCACGAAGCAGCAGGCGCACCGACTGAAGATCGTGATGGGCCTCGCCGGGATCGTCGCCGCGGAGCTCCACGGGGATCTGTCGCAGACGCAGAGACTCGCCGCGCTCGAGAGCTTCCGCGTCGGCGAGGCGTCCCATCTCGTCGCAACGGACGTCGCCGCGCGAGGGCTCGACATCGCGGGCGTGGACGCGGTGATTTCGTACGACGCCCCGCGGACGCTCGCGTCGTACCTCCACAGAGTCGGACGCACGGCGCGGGCGGGGAAACGAGGCACCGCGTTGACGTTCATGGAAGAGAGCGACAGGAAGCTCGTGAAGGCGGTCTCCAAGCGCGGATCGAAGCTCGTCGCGCGGTCGCTGCCGAATCACGTCGTCGAGGAGTGGCACGCGAAGATAGAAGCCATGGCGGATCAGATCAAGGAGGTGGAGTACGAAGAGCGGGCGGAGAAGCACCTGAACCGAGCGGAGATGGAGGCGATCAAGGCGGAAAACTTGATGACGCACTCGAAGGAGATTCACGCCCGGCCGGCGAAGACGTGGTTCCAGTCCGAGCGGCAGAAGAAGACGCTGAACAAGGCGTCGCTGAAAGCGTCCGAGAGGGAAGACGTGGACGAGCTCGAGGACGTCGAAAAGGTGAAACGAGAGACGGGGAAAAAGAGCAAAAAGACGGAACGCGCGGAGAAGGAGGCGGCGGAGAAGGTCAAGCTCCCGGAGGGGAAGCGCGCGCGACGAGCGCTCGCGGAGGGGAAGATCCGCGAGAAAGAGAAGCGGATGTGGGGCGGGGACGACGAGCTCAGCGAACAGATGATGAGCAAGCGCGCGGGGAAGACGATGGGCGGCGTCAAGAGCGTGAAACGGTTGGAACGCGAGGCGAGACTCACCGGCGGCGTCGCGACGAAGGTTTTGAAGGCTTTCAAGAAGGAAGTCGCGAAGGGGCGGAAGAAGCCGAAGCGCGCGAAGACGGACGACGACGACGACGACGGCGGCGGCGGGATGTTCCAGAGGCACGGTCGCGGCGCGGATTACAAGGGGAAATCGCGAGGCGCGTTCGGGAACGGCCGCGACTTGAAGCCCGACGTGAAAAAGGCAAAGGGGAAAAAGTTCAAGAGCGCGTCGAAGCACAAGCGGAAGCGTCGATGATCGATAGCCTTTGTCGTGACATCGTCGTCGTCGTCGTCGTCGTTCTAAGTAACGCGCGTCCTCGGTCACGATTCGCGCGCCGCGACTACCGCCCCGCCTCCGCGAGCTGCCGCCTCGCCTCGACGAGCTGCGCGTTCAGGAGCGCGATCGCCTCGTCCTTCCGACTCGTCGCCGCCCTCGAGCGATTTTCAATCGCGGCGACTTCCTCATCCTTGAGCTTTCGCATGCGCACCAGGTCAATCTCCGCGCTCGCGGCGCGTCGCTCCGCGGCCGCCGCGGACCCCTCGAGCGTCTTCAACCTCTCCTCGAACGCGCCGCCGATCGCGCCCTCGCGCTTCAGCTTCTCCATCGCGTCCGCGAGCTGGGTCTCGAGCGAAGCCGCGCTGTCGTTCGCCGCCGCCTCCGCGCGCGCCGCCGCCGCGAGCGCGCGCTCAGCCTTGTCCGCGCGGTACTTCGCCTCCCTCGCCTCGGTCGCGTGTCTGTTCACGAGCGCGTCCGTCTGCGCGATCCTGTCGTCGTCGCTCTCCGCGCGCAGCCTAGACGCGACGGCTTCGATCTCCGCGTCTCGCTCCGCGGCGCACTTGGCGCGTATTTCCCGCTCGCGCTCCGCGAGCGCGGCTTGCGCTTTCGCGGTGACCTTCGCCCTCCACGTCGCGGACTCTTCGTCGAGACGGTCCTGTAAGGACGCGAGGTCGGCGTCGTGGCGCTTGCGCGCCGCCTCCGCGGCGGCCGCGGTCTCCCGCGCCGCGCGCGCGATCGTCTCGTCGTGCCTCGCGCGTTCCTCCGCCGCCGCCGTCGCGACTTTCAGACGCAACTCCTGCAGCTGCGTCTCGTACCGCTCCGCTTGCTCTCGCGACCGCGCGGACGCGACCGCGCGCTCTCTCTCGAGCTCGTCGTCGTGCTCGCGCGCGAGTTTCTCCTTCAACCCGCGCGCGGACTCCTCGTGCTCGGACGTCAGCGCCGCATGTTGCCTCCGCAGGTCCTCTCGAAGCGCGTCTTGCGCGTCCCGGAGTTCGTTCCGGTGCTTCGTCACCAGACGCTGAATCTCCGGCTCTAGCCCGCGAATCGTGAGCTCCTTCACCTCCCGCGTCTTCTCTATCTCCCACGCTTCGCGTTCGGACTCCCACTTCGCGCGGAGCTTCTTCATCTCGATCGCGGTCTCTTTTTTGATCGCCGCCGCCGTCGTTGCCGCTCGCGACTCCGCCTTTCTCAACGCCTCCCCCGTCTCTGCGAGCTTCCTAGAGAGCTCGTCCTTGTCCGCCAGGAGGCGGTCCGCGAAGTTTAAGTGCCTCGACGTCGCCGCGTCGTGCGTGTTCCTCTGCTCCGCGAGCTTCATCGCGATCTCCGCCGCGGCGCGGTCCCGCGACGCGATGAGCTCCACCTCGAGCTTCGCGATGACGTGCTCTTTGCGTTCGACGTCGCGCTTCAGCGCCTCCATCTTCGCGCGGACGCCCTCGTACACCGTGTTCGCAGCCTCGAGCGCGCCGGACGCGCCCCCGTCCGCGCTCGGCGTCAGCGCGCTATTCGCCGCGTGGTGGTGCGCGGACGACGCGAAGTGCGCGACGAGCGCCGCCGTCGCCGGCGTCGGCGGCGCCGGCACGCGCGGGTACGACGGCGACGCCCCCGCGGCTTGCTCCCAGATCCCCGTCACCGGCGGCACGGGGACGTCGTCGTCGCGCTCGACGGTGTCGAGGTACGACATGATCGACGAGAGCTTGTCCGCGTCGGGCGCGGGCGCGGCGGCGTTGGCGGCGCGCGGCGGCGGCGTGAAGAGCGCGGCGTTCGTCGCCGCGACGCACGCGTCGACGGCGTTTCGTTCGAGCGTCGCCGCCGCCCGCGCCGCGGGGCTCGGCGGCGGAGGACCCGAGGGGGGTTCCGCGGCGTCCGTCGCGCCGAGACGAGACAGCGGCATGGGGAGCCGCGTCCTCGGTTCGCTCATCGGCGAGTCCCCGGTCGGCTTCGCGGGCGCGAGCGCGGGCGCGGTCTCTTCCTCCTCCTCCTCCTCCTCCGCGGCCCGCTGCCTCGCCGCGAGCCACGCTTTCGTGTAGCGCTGAATGACGCGCGCGGCGACGTCGCGCAGGAACCTCCCGAAATCACCCCCGAGCGTCGGTTCCTCCTCCTCCTCCTCCTCCTCCTCCTCCTCTTCTTCGACGTCGGGTTCGCCCCCCGCGCGCTCCGGCTCCGCCGCCGGTCGGTTCGACGCCGCCGACGACGCCACCGTCGGCGGGCTCGAATTACTCCCGTGATCGCTCAGCGCGGTCAAGCTCTGCATGGACGACGTGAGCACACCCCGCGCGACCGCGGCTTTCCGTTTCACGACCTCCGCGCGCGCTCTCGCGACGCGTCCGAGCGCCTTGGCGCGTTTGTTCGTCTCCGCCGCCTCGACGGCGGCTCGAATCGACGCGCGCTTCTTCTCGAGCAGCTCCCGCGCGCGCTCGCGCGTCTCCTCCTTCGCGCGCGCGCGCTCCCGGAACGACCTCTGGATCGTCGTCGCCGCGGCCGTCGCCGCCGCGACGGACGCGATCGCGACCGGCGGGGCGGCGAAAGTGAAGTCGTCGTCGTCGTCGTCGTCGTCGTCGACGTCGTCGTCCTCCATCGCTCCGAGCGTCGGGCTCTTCGACAGCGGCGAAGGCGAAGGCGAAGAGCCCGAAGAGCCCGAAGGCGACGCGCGCGCTCTCACCGCGACCGGGGAGGTGACGCCCTTGCGCAGCGGGCTGCCTCGGAGCACCGCGTTCGACTTGACGCGATACGTCGCGTTCGCGCCGCCCTGGAGCGCGCGTCGGGGAGGAGGAACGGGAGCGTCGGTCGAGATTTCAAGCGAGAGGAGGCACGCGCGCGGTGACGCGTCCGCGGAACGGAGCGAGGGGTTCGAGAGTCGTCGGCCGCGTCGCGCACCTTGAGCGGGGATCGGTCCGCGCTTCTCGACGCGTTCGGCGTCGTCCTGTTCTCTTTCCCGCCGGGGGACATCACGCCGAGGGACTTCGCGACGCGCCTCGCCGCCCCGGAGGACCCGGCGATGGTTTTTTTCCCATCGTCGCCGAGCAGCGCCGCGGCGTCGCGCGTCGCGTCCGCGGAGCGCGCCGCTCGCGGTCCTCCTCCGCGGCCACCCGCGACGAGAGGCTTCCGCGTCGTCGTCGCGGTCGGACCCCCCGCGCTCGGCGCGCTCTTCCGCACGCGCGAGCTCATCCTCGCGACGGCTCGGCGCGCTGTGAGCGCGGCGAACGACGAGCGTTGGAAACGGTAACTTCTCTCTCCGCTGGTCGAGTCGTTGTTCTGTTCGTATTTTGTCTGACAGGATTTTTATGCGGGACTCAGCAGGATAAACCGTCGTTTCATGAGTTAATGTTGTACACATGTGCACCTTTTTTTATGACTAATTGCTCCTGCGAGAGTGTCGGACCCTAAAAAAAATCCACGTCGACTTTTCAGGGTTTAATTTACCGCGAACCAATGCGGACGTGGCACCGTTGTTTCCCGCTCCGCCTCTTCTTTCGTCGGCGACGCACGTTGCCACGCGCGCGCCGCTCGCCGCGCGAGAACGAGCGGCGCGTCCCCGCGGACGGACGCGCGAACGCGGAGGAGCGAGGCGGGCACGCTCGCGGGCGAATCCGAGAGCGGCGGGAGCGAAAGCGGCGCGCGGAAGAGACGCGCAGCGCGCGTGATCGCGCGCGCGATCGGCGTGGGCCCGTCGCGTCTCGAAGCGTCTCGAAGCGTCGGGCGTCGAGCGATCGCCGCGCGCGCGGTCGCGCGCGGAGAACGACAGCATGTCGTGCCGCGCGTACGCCGCGGCGACGACGGCCGCGGCCGCGACCGCGAATCGTCGATGCGACGGCGCGAGCGCGCGCGGCGGACCCGCGGGCGCGCGCGCCGCGCGCGTCGGCGCGCTCCGCCCGTCTTTCGGGCGCGCGGTGGGACGCCGCGCGCTGCCGCCGTCGTTCCGCGCGATGCGAAGCGACCCGAGCGTGACGATGCGCTCGAGCGCGGACACGGACGACGGCGGCGGGAGCGGGAGCGACGGAAAGGAGGATCTGAAGAAGTCGCCGCCGCGGCGGGACACCGGGATCGCGCCCGAGCAAGAGGTCGGGATCGACCTCGACGGCGACCACGCGAACGGCGTGGACGCGGACGGGAACGCGGTGTTTCGCAAATCCGGCGTCGACGTCGGCGATCATGGGTACCGGTGCCGATGGACGATCCAAGGACGAAGCGCGCAGGACGCGAGCTGGGAAACGCGAGAGACGCACTGGGAGAAGTGCGACGCGTCCGGGTTCAAAGAGCTCGGCGCGGAGAAGTCCGGGTTCAACGAAGACGGCGACACGTGGTGGGAGACGTGGAAAGAGGTGTACCGCGTGGAACGCGACGATCGAGACGACGACTCCGGGCCGATCCGCGCGGAGTTCATCGAGAGGAGCGCGGACAAGTGGGCGCGCGATAAGACCAACCACGAGTGGCACGAGAAGTGGTGGGAGCAGTACTCCCCGAGCGGGTACGTCGAGCGACAGGTGGAGAAGAGCGGACTGCACGGCGCGCAGGCGTGGTGGGAGAAGTGGGGCGAGCAGCACGGCGCCGACGGCGGGGAGACGAGGAAGTGGACGGACAAGTGGGCGCAGAACGGCGCGGGGACACGGTGGGGGGACAAGTGGGAGGAGCGGTTCAGCGCGGACTGCATAAGTGGGGATAAGAAGGGCGAGACGTGGCGCGTGGCCGCGAGCGGCGAGCGGTGGTCGAGGACGTGGGGGGAGACCATCGACAGCAGCGGCGGGGTGAGGAAATACGGCGAGTCCACGACGGGGGAGACGTGGGACAAGACGGAGACGCTGGAGAAGTTTTACTACGACCGCACGCCGGAGTACTCGTGGGACGACATTAAGAACATCTCGAAGCGGCTGCTGTCCATCGAGACCCCGGACGAGAAGGACGAGTGAGGAGGAGGGTCGACGGACGGGACGACGGCGCCCTGTACGAGTATCAACACACAGCAGCACGCGGCGATTTTTTATTCACAAAACAGCAAGCAAGAGCTCTCGAATCGTCGGTCGCCGCTACCACTCCACCGTCGGCGCGCCCGCGACGTCGCGCGCCTTCACCGCGAGCTCCTCCTTGCACTCCTTATCGAGCGCGTCCCAGAACGTCGCGTTGAACGTGTCCACCGCGCCCTTCATCGACGTCAGCTCGTACTCGTCCTCCGCGCCCGCGGCGCCCCCCGCGGCGTCGAGCTCGTTCAGCATCTGCGCGACGGTCGGCACCGTCATGGGGTCGAACGACTCCGCCTTCGCGGGGTCCATCGGGACGCACACGCGCCCCGTCTTCGGATGCACGCAGAACGGCGCCTTGAGAAGGTGGTTCATGTGCTTGGACACCTCCACGTCCAGACGCGGATAGGCGTGCGCGAAGACGACGTCGAAGAGACACCGCTTCATCTCGAACGAGGACTGTTTCCCGGACTTCCCGGGGTTGTTCGCGGCGTCCACCTTCTGGACGAGCTTGTTCCACCGCGCGACGCTCTCGTCGGGGCACGCCGAGGTGGCGAATTTCTTCCCGGACTTCCACTGCGACGCGAACTCGTCGCGGATGTTCGCGTCGGGAATCATCGCGAGGATGGGCTCGAAAAACTTTTCATCCTCGAGCAAGCCTTGGTTCGGCAAGATCGTGTCCGTCCAGTACGGCGCTAACACGTCGTCGTACGCGCGCTTCAACGACGGGTGCAGCGGCGTCGTGAGCGACACGCGCTTCACCGTGCCGCTCGCGTCCGTGCCCTTGTACACGGAGAAGTACTCCGCGACGGCGGCTCTCGCCTCGTTGGACATGGACCGCGCGCGCTTGTCGCAGACCCAGACGTGAATCCCGCGGCGGCCGGAGTAGACCCACAGGAGGTGCTTGAACCCAAAGTCCTCCCGCAGCGCGCGGTCGATGATCTTCACCGCGATCGTCATCAGCGGCCAGCACTTATTGCAGATGTTCGCGCTCGAGCAGCACGATCGCACGTCGTCGTAATCCGTCATGTCGATGTCCATCACGAACTCTCTCTCCACGGGGGCGAAGACGCGGTCGCCGCCCGCGCCGCCGGCGCCGTACGCCATGCGCTTCGCCGGGTCCACGTTGAACACCGGCCCGAGGTCGATCTTCGACGGCGTCTTGTCCTTCAGCGCCGCGCGCAGCTCCTTCTCGTCTTTGAACGATTGGTACCGGCAGAAGATGTCTCCGTCCAGCGTGAAGCAAAACTCCCTCCTCTGCGTGAACCCGGCGTCTGCCTGCGGGTGCTTCCCGTCGTTGCCGTAGGACAACCACTTCATCATCGACCGCGCGGGGAAAAGGCGCGCGTAGTACAGCTTCATGAGGTCGTGCACGTCGCCCTCCGCGTACGTGTTCGCGCCCTTCGCGGTGTTTTCTTTATCGTCCGTCTCCATGTCGCCCGCGCCCGCCCCGGCGTCGACCTTGGGCTTCTTCGCCGCGGGGGCCGCGGGGTGCGACGCGGTCGCCATGGCTTCTGTTCTCGAGTCGAAGCGCGTCGACGTGAACGACGGAGCGGCGGGCTCGCGTCTGTCGAAGTGCGCGCGAGATCGATCTCCCGGGGTGCCTCATCTTTCTCGTTTTTATTTTTTCAAAAAAAGTGCGCGCGATTTTTGAAACCGCGTCCGATCGGTCAACGCGAAACCGAAGCGCGCGTCGGTTGACCCCGCGTCACCGTGAGCGTCAGTCAGCGTATCTTCGCGCTTCGATCTGGGCCGCCAGCTGGCAGTGAGCGTGAATCTTCGTTGTTGAACCGCGTCGTCCGCGCGCACTCCCGCGCGCGGCCGACGCACGCTCGATGAAAGTCCCCTCGTGCCTGCGACCGAGCATGACCGACGACGAGAACCCCGCGAAGCGCGCGAAGAAGTCGGCGAGCTCGCTCGAGGGCAACCGCGCGTCGTTCACCGCGGAGGAGAACGCGCTCGTCGACGCCCTGATCGCGTGCGGTCAACACCACCTCTTCGAGGCGTGGCCCGAGGCCGGGACGCGCGACGACGACAAGCGCCGCTTCCTCGCGCAGGCGAAAACGTGCGACGACGGCTACCCCGGCGGGATCGCCGCGTACGTGAAGAACGCGAAGAAGCTCCTGAGCGACAGCAAGGAGGGCGTGAACCCGTTCGACGGATGGACGCCGTCCGTGCCCGACGGCGTCGTCGTCGAGTACGCCTCGGACGAGCACCTCGAGCTCGAGAAGGCAGGGATGGAGGAGATCGGCAGTGCAGCGTTCGTGCTCGTCGCCGGCGGCCTCGGCGAACGCCTAGGGTACAGCGGCATCAAGGTGGAGCTCCCCGCGGAGAGGACGACGGACGCGTGCTACCTTCAAAACTATATTCACGCCATCCTCGCGTTGCAGTCGAGAGCGGCGGGCGAGATGCCCGCGCACCGAAGCGCGAAAGGCGTGGGGATTCCGCTCGCGATCATGACCTCCGACGATACGCACGCGAAGACGCTCGACCTCCTCGAGAGGAACGACTACTTCGGCGCGAAACCGACGCAGGTGACGCTCATCAAGCAAGAGAAGGTGCCGTGCCTCGTCGACAACGACGCGCGACTCGCGCTCGACGCGAAAGACCCGTACAAGCTCCAGACGAAGCCTCACGGCCACGGCGACGTCCACGCGCTTCTGCACACGTCCGGCTTGCTGTCGAGATGGTCCGCCGCGGGGAAGAAGTGGGTCGTGTTCTTCCAAGACACGAACTCGTTGGTCATGAAGGTGGTCCCCGGCGCGCTCGGCGTGTCCAAGGAGAAGAAATTCGTGTTCAACTCGCTGTGCGTGCCGCGCAAGGCGAAGGAGGCGATCGGCGCGATCGCGGAGCTGACGCACGTGGACGGGCGAAAGATGACCGTGAACGTGGAGTACAACCAGCTCGACCCGCTCCTGCGCGCGACGATCAACAAGGACGGCGACGTGAACAACGACGCGGGGGCGTCGCCGTTTCCGGGGAACATCAACCAGCTCATCGTGTCGCTTCCAGAGTACAAGACGCAGCTCGAGAAGACGGGCGGGCAGATCGAGGAGTTCGTGAACCCGAAGTACAAGGACGACACGAAGACGACATTCAAGTCCCCGACGCGGTTGGAGTGCATGATGCAGGACTACCCGAAGAGCCTCGACGCGGACGCCGTCGTCGGCTTCACCGTCTTCGACAACTGGGTCGGGTACTCGCCCGTGAAGAACTCGCCCGCGGACGGCGTCGCGAAGTTCAAGTCCGGGAACGCGACGCACACGGCGACGTCCGGAGAGATGGAGGTGTACGGCTGCAACGCGAAGCTCCTGTCTCTCGCGGGCGCGAAGATCGCGGCGCCGAAGGACGTGACGTTCAACGACGTCGTCGTGCCCGCCGGCCCGCGCGTGTGCCTGCACCCGACGTTCGCGTGCACGTTCAACGAGCTCAAAGGGAAGGTGGGCGGCGGCGTGACGATCGAAACCCCGGAGAGCGTCCTCGTCGTGGAAGGCGCGGGGGTTCGGTTGGAGAACCTGAAGCTGGACGGCGCGCTCGTGATCAAGGCGTGCTCGGGCGCGACGGTGACGGTGAACGGCCTCGAGGTGAAGAACGAGGGGTGGACGTGGAAGAAGGCGCCGGCTGACGCGGACGAGGTGGACGCGCTCAGGGGGTTCGTGATCGAGAGAGGCGAGACCGCAGAGTACGTGTTCGACACCCCGGGGACGTACGAGTTGCCGTGAGGGGGGTCTGTCCTTCGGGGCGCGGGCGCGTGACGTGGAGCTATCATATTACCAACGACGCCGACTCGAAAAAAAATTCCTCCCGTCCCGTCAGCGTCGGTCAGGTCCTGTCTGGTCCTTCCTTCCCGCTCCTGTCCCTTTTCCGGAAGTGCGCGACCCGAGCGTCGCGCACTGCCCGCGGCGCCCGCGCGTCGGGCCCCGGTTCGCTCGCCCCCCCCGCGCGTCGTCGTCTTCGTCGTCGTGTCCACGCCTCGGTCGTCATGGGCGGCGAGGCGAAACCCCTGCCGCCTCCGCGGTCGCAGTACCACGCGGAGCGCATCCGCGACGTCTTCACGCAGCTCGACGTCAACGGGAAAGGGATCTTGTCGTTCGACGAGATCAGGCTAGGCTTAGAGAGAGAAGGGTTCGACTGGGTGCGTCTCGCGTCGGAATCCTTCCCGAGCGCGATGACTCTCCGCGCGATTCGTCCGCGCGCGACGTCACCGTCGTCCGCGTCGCGTCGCGTCGGCGCGTCGCTCGTCGCCGTTCCCCTCCCCTCGCCGTGCCCATTTTGGATGCGACGTCCCGTCCCCCGTCGCCGACGCCTCACCGCCCCACCTCGCCCCCCCCAAAAAAAACTCCGCAGTCGCTCGCGAACCTCGACGGGAAGAAGGTGACGCGCGCGATCGCGCTCGAGGCGTCCAGCGCGGGTCACGAGACGGTCGACTTCGACGCGTTCTGGGAGTTTTGCATCATGTCCGGGGAGAAGCCCGGCGTGGACCCGGTGCTGGACGCGCACGCGTACCTCACCGAACACAAAGTCGTCGCGATCGTGGAGGGAATGACCGCGGCGCTCATGGTGGCCAAACCGGAGGACGTGAAACCGTTCTTGGTGGAGCGGTTAGAGCGGTTGAAAGCGAGCGGGACGCCGGTGAACCACTTCACGGACGAGGACCTCGCGACGATGTTCGACGTCTTCGACGTCTCCCGCCACGGCGCAATCACCGCGGCGCAGTGTAACCGCGCGCTGAAGGCGTTGACGGGGCGCGACGGCGAGGTCAGGGGTGGGGTGGACGAGAGCGTCGCGACGGTGACGATGCGGGCGTTCATCAAGCACGCGAGGGCGGCGCTGGACGACCACTGCTCGTGATGCGCGCGTAGTATAAGCTAAGTTTTCGTTATTCTTCGATCGTCGATCGATCCCGCGTCAGTCGTCGAACCCTCCCGCCCGCGCTTTCTCGCCCTGCTTCCCGTTGAGGATCATGATGAACAGCCCGCCGACGCCGAAGAGCGCGGCCGTCCAAATCTGCTTCGTGTCCGCGTCGTGCGCACGCCGGTTCACCACCGACGCGACCGCGAGCAGCGCCCCCGTCCAGCAGAAAATCTTCCTCCCGCCGAGCATGACGCCGAGAAGCGAGAGCATCAGCGCGAAGAGAGAGTACCCGTCCTGCGCGAGCTCCGCCTCCGTGAGCGTCGGACGCTTGAACCGCACGATCCCCTCGGGATCGCGCGGATCCTCCTCCAGCTTCACGCCCTTCGCGAGCACCATCGTTGTGAGGGCCGATCGTTCGGTGAGTGGAAGTTCCTTTCTGTCTGGTTTCAGACTGGATGCATCGGCTCGTAGTTTTCGCTGGTGGACGTCGAGCCGCCACAGCCCAACGCGCCGCGCGTCATGGACGGCGACGACGTCGACGACGTCGGGGACGACCCCGGCGACGACGCGAAGCCGTTCGCGTCGAGAGATCGCGACCTGTACGCGAACCTGAACGTGTCGCGCGACGCGAGCGCGGACGACATCAAGCGCGCGTATCGCGCGCTCGCGCAGGTTGCCCACCCGGACAAGCACTTCTCTCCGGCGTCGCGCGAGGCGGCGTCCAAGTCGTTCAACAAGCTGAACGAGGCGTACGAGATCTTGTCGTGCGCGGACCGACGGCGCGTGTACGACGTTTACGGCATGGCGGGTCTGGAGGCGGGTCTGGAGATCGGACATCGGAACAAGACGCTCGCGGAGATCACGGACGAGTTCGAACGCGCGAGGGCGAAGGAAGCGCGGAAGCGCGCGGAGGCGAAGCTGAACTTCCGCGGGACGTACGGCTTCAGCTTCAGCGCCGCGCACCTCGTGGACGCGGACATCGCGCGGCGCAGAGAAGCGCTCGCGGCGAAGAGGAACGCGCAGCTGTCGCCGTTCGTGGACATGAACGGAGTCGACTTCAACTCCGTGTTCGACGTCCCGCTGACCGAGGACGGCTCCACGGCGGCGTTCATCGGCGCGCAAGGGCAGATGGTCAGAGGCATGGGCGCGGGAGGGCTCATCTTAGGGATGCGGAGCCAGCTGGACGAGCACACGAGCGCGGAGTGCGTCGCGGTGACGGGCTCGAATCAGTCCGCGGCGACGGCGTCCGTCTCTCGCGCGCTCTCCGAGCACTCGTCCGGGACGTTGACGTACTCGCTGACGCAGCGAGGGATAGGCCTAGAGGTTGGCGCGCAGAGGGTGTTAGGGAAGTACTCGAAAGGGCACTTGACGTGGAACGTCGGCCCGGTGGGGGGGATGACGACGGGGATGCAGAGAGCGAAGGAGAAGCACGCGTGGAAGTTTGACGTCTCCGTCGGACCGCAAAACGCGGGCGTCGGCGGGTTCATCTCGCGCAAGCTGTCGAAGATGAGCACGTTCCGTCTCGGCGTTCGGATCGGCAGCGCCGCGATGGACGTCGACCTGATGTGCGTCAGGAAAATCAACCAGGAGACGAGCGTCGGGTTCAGCGTCAGCTTGGGGGTTCGCGGCGCGCACTGGAAGTTTCGATTCACGCACAACGGGCAAAAGTTTCTGCTCCCGGTGCTCATCTCCCCGAGACTGACCCCGACGTTGGCGCTGTGCGCGGTGACGATCCCGACGATCGTCATCGCGGCGATGAAGACCTACGTCGTCGAGCCGATCGCGACGCGGAAGGTGGAGGCGAAGCAGAGAGCGCTGAGGGCGAAATACGCGGAGAGGGTGAGGGAGAGCAAAGCGGAAGCCGCGAACACGGCGGCGCTGTTGTTCGACCAAGCGGAGGCGCGCACGGCGAGGGAGCGCGAGAACGGCGGGCTCGTGATCGAGTGCGCGGCGTACGGGCACTTCCCGGAGCGCGGGCCGCCGAGGAGTTTGGACGAGCCGTTCGTCCCGGGGTGGGGCGCGGACGCGCGCGAGGAAGAGACGGAGAAGGCGGCGGCGGCGGCGGACGGCGAGCCCGCTCCGGGGATGGAGGCGGCGTCGGCGCCGAAGCCGAGGCCGACGCCGTGGTTGGACGTGACGACCGCGACGCGGTTCATGGTCTTCGACAGCGCGCTCGACGTCCTCGAGGGCACGCACAAGGCGTCGTTGTTGGGGTACTGCGATCCGTGCCCCGGAGAGGACGCGTTTTTACGCGTGCGGTACCTGTACCGAGAGAAGCTGCACGAGGTCACCGTCGGCGAGGACGACGAGCTGACGCTGCCGAACGCGAAGCATCAGCTCCCGGCGGCGTTGCAGAAGGAAGCGGCTGCGGCGGCGCGCGGGAAGTCGAAGACGGCGTGACGCGCGTTCGTCGCGTCATCACTGTTACGACGTTACCGCTAGCCGACGAATTCAAACTTCGCTCGCGCTCGTCGTCACACCGCGGAGCACGTCAGCGGATCGATCGCCTCCCCGCCTCTCCTCACCTCGAAGTGCAGATGCGGCCCGAAACTCCGCCCGGTGTTCCCCACCGTCGCGACGCACTGCCCCGCGCGAACGACGTCCCCGACCTGCGCCTCGATCTTTTGACAGTGCGCGTACCTCGTCGACCATCCCTCGCCGTGGTCAATCTTCAGCAGCCACCCGTACCCGGTCTCGTCGTACGTCCGCTCGTACACCCTTCCTCGCGCGGCGGCGCGTATGCGCGTCCCCTCGTTCGCGGCGACGTCCACGCCCGCGTGCATGCGGTCCCACCGCATCCCGAACCCGCTGGCGATGAACGGGTTGTTCTTCACGCACACCGGGTTGACGAACGACGGGTGCCACCGCCGCGCCGAGTCGGACGCGCGTCTCCGGTGCTCCCACTGCATCGTCCGCGTCTTCGGCCGCGTCTCCGACGTCACCGCGCGCGGGTTCGCGTTCCCCTCGCAGTCCCTGCCGACGACCGCGTCCGCGGTGGACGCCGCCCTCGCGATCTCTTTCCCCGTGCAAGCATCGCCGCCGCCGCCGCCGTCGCGTCTGCCGCCGCGGCCCAACCCGATTCTTCTCCCGAAGAACGCTCTCCCTTCCTCGCCGCGCGGCTCCCACCGCCACCCCCACGCGCGCCACATCCTGTCCGCGTTCGTCACCTTGATGTACCCGCGCGCGTTTACCTCCGCGGTGGACTGAAACAAGTGCCGACGCGTGCGGCGACGCAGACGCGGGCATCGCTCCGAGGCGTCGAGCGGCGCGACGCGCAGCGTCTCCCCGGTGTCCAACGCGTCCGAGGTGATCCCGTTCATGCGCTGCAGCGCGCGGACGGACAGGCCGTTGTCCTGCGCGATGGACGCGAGGCTCTCGCCGCGTTTTACAGTAACGCACTGCGTCGAGCCGTTTCCGTTTCCGTTTCCGTTTCCGTTTGGACCCCCACCCCCGTCCCCGCCGCCCGCGCGACCGCCGAGGACGCGTCGCGCGCCGGGGACTAATCCGAACGCGGCGCCGACGCCCGCGCTGACGAGACCCCACGCGCCCTTCAGGGCCTCGTCCGGCCCGCGCGCGACCGCGGAGACGACACCGAAGATCGCGCTCGACAGCGGGTCCGGCCCGGAGGTGGACCGGCGCGTCGGCGCGTGGTTCGAAGACGTCGACGACGCGACCGCGCCGCGTCTCGATCTTCTCGACGTCTTCTTCCCTCTCCGGGCCCCGCGCGTCCCGTTCCCGTCCCGCGGCGACGCGACCCTGAGCACCGCGCCCGGGTGAATCACGCTGTCCGCTCTCAGGCCGTTCAGCAGCAGTATGCTCTCGACCGGGACGTCGTACACGTCGGAGATCATGTGCAGCGAGTCCCCCGGCGCGACCACGTGCGTGCGCGCGAAGAGCGGCGAGGGCACGCGCAGGACGTCGCCGGGGTACAAGATGCTGTCGGGGTGCAGGTCGTTCACGTGCTCGATCGTGAACACCGGGACGCCGTACACGCCCGCGATCATCCCGAGGGTGTCGCCTTCGGCCACGACGTGCGTCTCCGGGGTGTGCGACTCCGCGGCGATGTGCATCGCGCGGCGATCCTCGTCGAGGTCATCATTCGGGGCGCTTTTCGACGGCATCGATCGTCCGCTGCTTCCCCTCCTTCCGCCGCGGGGGGACGAGGACGTCCCTGGGGAGCCGAACGCGGCGTCCGCCGCGGGCGCGCCGGGGGAGATCGCGAGCGACAGCGACGCGAGCTCCTCCGCCATCCCCGCGGGCGCCGGGTTGTGGCGCGTCCGTCTCCGCGCTCGTCGCGTCGTCGAGCCGTTCGTGACATCCATCGCATCGATCGCGCTTTTTCAGATCCGTTCTGCGTTCGCGCGATAAATCTCGAAAAAATACGTATCTATGATTCGCGCGCGCTCACTGCCGCCGCCGCTTCCCTCCGCCGTCCGCGTCGTCCCCCACCCCTCGTCGCAGATCCTCCCCGCCGTCAACCAGAAGCTCGCGCCCTCTGCCCTCGATCTCGAACACGCCCATGACCTCCCCTCCCGCTTTGACGATCATCTCATCCGCTAAGGGTCGTTCCATACAAAAAAAGTTCACCGGTCAGTTGAAAGGAGACGCGATCAAGTGTTGAAACCGAGCGATGGGTGAAAAACGTTTGTATAGAACGCACCTAAGTTAACCGTCGGACACGCGTGCTCCGGTATCACGAAGACGACGTCGCCGCGCCTCGGCGCCGCCAGCGCTCTCCCGACGTCGCACGGCAGGTGCTCCTCGCTACACGCCATCGCGCGCCACAGCGGGCGGCCGAGGATATAACCGGCCGGGTTCCCGGCCTCGCACGCCAAGCTCTTGGACCCGCAGTCCAACGTGGCGACCTCGCCCCACGCCGGGACGCTCACGACGCGCGTCATCACCGCCGCCGCGGGCGCGAGGCCCAGGCGAGGGTTCTGGCGCTGGCCGCGCCAGTCGTGGAAGACGACGGTCCCGGGGCTGAGCTGGTGCGCGTGACGCGGCGGCGGCCACGACGGCCACGATTGCGGCGGCGGCGGCGGCGGCGACGCGGTATCCGCCGCGTCCGACGACGGTTTCGCGTCCGACGGGGTATACTTCGCCACCGCCGCCGCCCACGCGCGTCGAACCGCCGCGTCGAGGTCGAACGTCGACGCCGCGACGAACCCGGGGGTGCCGCTCGTGACGACCTCGAGGTGATCCGAGTGCATCCCCGGGAGCGCGCGCGCCGGCGAATTGGTCTCGTTCCGGTGATGCTCGAGCCACCGCGCGACGGCGATCCACGCGCACGCGAGCGTCTCGGGGTCGTTCCGTACGAAGCGACGTCGGGGTGAAGTTCAAAGGCGTCAGAAGCGAAGTTGAAAGGCGTCGAGGGCAGGTATTGAAAGCGAGGGACCCTGGGCGGAGAGAAACGCCGGGAAAAGTCCTTAAGGAACGGCGTGCACCACGCGAACGCGATCGTATGGGGACCGGTGTAAGGAGAACGCGCCTCGGCGAGCGTCTCGAGCGACGCGCGGCATCGCTCGTCGCGGCTCTCGATCGCGGCGTCGACGTCCTCTCTCGACCGCCCGTTCGCGTCGACGCACTCGGATATGTGGCCCTCGTAGTAGTGCACGCCCCGGAACGGGGACTTCCCGTGGAACGAATCCCTGATCCACGCGGCGCGAATCGTCGCGGGTATCGCGGTGAACTCGACGCCGTCTTTCGAGTCGAGCGCGATGCCCGTGCGATTCATACCGGGGTTCACGTCCACGAAGCACCCGACGTCGTCCGGGAGCTCGTTCACCGCGTCCTCGCACTCGACGAGGACGCTCACGCGCACGCGCGCCTTGTTCTCCGGACGTCGCGCGATGTCGCCGACGCGCGCGAGCGACGGACCGACCGCCGGGTACGCGACGAGGACGTCGAGATGGCGAAACGGCGGCGTCGTCTCCGCGCCAGGGTACTCGCCGTGGTACGTCTCCACGAGCGTCGCGAGCTCTCGCGTCGTCGCGACTTTGAACTTGTTGATCCCCGCGCGCAGGAGCTCGCGCCACACGAGTCGCGACTTGGTCGTCTTGAGGTGCGGGCGGTACCGCTCGACGTCCCCGATGACGTCCACGACCGCCTTGACGTTGCGTCGCACCGCGTCGAGGTCGACGACGAGCGCGGGGGTGAGCACGCGCTTCTCGAGCTCGGGGGGGAGCCGGAACGACGTCTCGACGTCGACGTCCTCGAACCACGCGCCGTCGCGCGCGGGGTCGCTCATCCCGCCCGGGGGGGAGGGGCCGCGGGCGCCGAGGACGTTGTATGCGCGGGAATGATCTGATTTGATGACGGAGAGCGACGGAACCGACTCGGCTAAACGTTTTTCACCCACCGCTCGGTTTCAACAGTTGATCGCGTCCCCTTTCAACAGACCGATGAACTTTTTACGTTGGACACTTTTTACGCTGGGCGAGTGTCTCGGAAGTCGGCATCGAGCAACGAGAGCATTGCGACGCGCGCCGCCGACGGGGACAGCGCGCGCGAGATGGGCCGCGACGGCGGCCGAGGCGGCCGCGGCGGCCGCGGCGGCCGCGGACGCGGAGGCGGCAGGGTCAAGGCCGTGGACCGCGAGATCGAGGAACTCGAGGGCGCCATCGAGGTGCGCGCGCCGCCGCCGCCCCCGCCGCCGCCCACCCGTCTCGTCTCGTCTCGTTTTTTCTTCCCTCCCTCGTCCGCCGCCGACTCACCCCACCCCGTCCTCGCTCCTCTCCGTCGTTCCGCAGGCGACGAAACCGGAGAAGGGCACGAACCCGCTCGCGGTCGCGCCGAGGAAATCCAGCGAGAAAGGCCTCGGCGCGTCGCTCGTCGGCGTGAGGAAGTTCAAAGACGTGCCGCTGTCGACGCCGACGCAGCGCGGCCTCGCGGACGCGAGATTTAAGGAGCTCACCGCCATCCAACGCGCGACGATCCCGCACGCGCTCGCGGGGCGCGACGTCCTCGGCGCGGCGAAGACGGGCAGCGGAAAGACGCTCGCGTTCGTGATTCCGCTTCTCGAGTCGCTGTACCGCGCGAAGTGGGGGCGGCAGGACGGCATCGGCGGGCTCGTCATCGCGCCCACCAGAGAGCTCGCGATGCAAATCTTCCAGCAACTCCTCGCCGCGGGGAAGCACCACTCCCTCAGCGCGGGGCTGCTCATCGGCGGGAAGAACGTGAAAGAGGAGAAGGACACGGTGAACAAGATGAACGTGCTCGTGTGCACGCCCGGGAGGCTGCTGCAGCACATGGACGAGACGCCGATGTTCGACTGCGTCACGCTGAGGCGCGTTCTTGAGGACTTTCTCTCCCGGCGCAACCATCTCTCCGCCCAGGGTCCCTCGCTGGTTTCAATCCCGACGCGCCTCGACGCCTTTCAACTCCACCACTGACGCACCCCTGAACTCCACCCCGACATTCATCGTCGCTTCGCGTGGACCCTCCCTCGACCCTCATCAGGATCCTCGTGCTGGACGAGGCGGACCGCATCCTCGACATGGGCTTCGCGGCGACACTCACCGCCATCTTGGAGAACCTCCCGAAGCGGCGACAGACGCTGTGCTTCAGCGCGACGCAGACGAAGAGCGTGAAAGACCTCGCGCGGCTGTCGCTGAGGGACCCGGAGTACCTCGCCGTGCACGCGGAGAGCGCCTCCGCGACGCCGCCGAAGCTGACGCAGTTGGTGGCGACGTGCGCGCTCGAGAAGAAGATGGAGGCGCGTTCTGTCTCACACTGGTCCCCATACGACCGCGTCGGCGTGGTGAACGCCGATCCTTAAGGACTTTTCCCGGCGCATCTCTCCGCCCAGGGTCCCTCGCGTTCAATCCCCGACCGCGATGCCTTTCAACTCCGTCTGACGCCTTTGAACTCCACCCCGACGTTCGCTCGTATGGAACGACCCTGGAGACGCTGTGGGCGTTCATCAAGTCGCACCTCGCGTGCAAGACGTTGATATTTTTGTCCAGCTGCAAGCAGGTTCGGTTCGCGCACGAGATGTTCCGGCGGATGCGACCGGGCGTGCCGATCGCGATGCTCCACGGGCGGATGAAGCAAAAGGCGCGGATGGGGACGTTTCGGTCCTTTTGCGACGCCAAACACGCCGCGCTCTTCGCCACCGACGTCGCCGCGCGCGGTCTCGACTTCCCCGCCGTGGACTGGGTCGTCCAAGCGGACTGCCCCGAGGACGTGCCGTGTTACATCCACAGAGTTGGACGCACGGCGCGATACACGTCGGAAGGGAAAGGGCTGCTGCTCCTGACGCCGTCCGAGGCGGCGTTCGCGAAGGAGCTCGCGGCCGCCAAGGTGCCGCTGAAGACGATGAAGCTGAACCAGGCGAAGAACCGGCCGATCACGTCGTCGATCCAGGGTTTACTCGGGAAGGACTCGGACTTGAAGTACCTCGCGCAGAGGGCGGTGGTGTCGTACCTGAGGCGCGTGTATTTGCAGCCGAACAAGGCGGTGTTCGACGTCGACGCGCTCGACGTCGAGGCGTACTCGCACTCGATGGGGTTGCCGAACCCGCCGCGGCTGCGGTTCTTGAAGGGCGGCGGCGGCGCGGGCGCGGGCGCGGGGGGGTCGTCGAAGGGCGGCGGCGGCGGCGAGGACGACGACGACAGCGACGAAGACGACGACGGCGACGGCGACGGCGAGAAGAGGGAGGGGGGTACCGCGGAGGAGCAGGAGCAGGATTCGGACGACGATTCGGACGACGAGGAGGTGCGGGAGGAGAGAGGGACCTCCGCGGGCGTCCTAAAACGCGTCGGCGGCGGGCACTTCGGCCTGACCGTGGACGACGCGGACGAGGACGACGAGCTCATGACGGTCAAGCGCGCGAACCACCGCCTCTCGAACGCGGCCGCGACCGGCGGCGGCGACGGCGGCGACGGCGACGACGACGAGGGCGCCGGCTTGTCCGCGGCGGCGCGCGCGGCGCTCGCGGACGGCCCCGCGGATCTCGGCGCGGCGCTGCGCGCGCGCGCGAAGAAAGGCAAGCTGCGAATTAAAGACTCCGGGCACGGCGGGAACGCGAAGGTGGTCTTCGGCGACGACGGCGAGGCGATGCGACCGTTGGAAGCGCTCGGGGATCGCGAGCTCGGGCCGGCGCCGACGGGCGGCGCGGAGCTCGCGGCGGCGGCGAAGAGGCACTACGATCGCGTGAAGCTCGAGAGGATGCGCGCGGACGAGGCGGACCGCGAGCGAGAGAAGGAGCGCCTGCGCGGGATGCGAGACAAGGCGAAGATGAAGGCGCGCGAGACGGGCGGGGAGTACGACTCGGACGGCGGCGGCGACGGCGCGACGGCGGTGCTGGGCGGGTCGAGCGACGACGACGACGACGACGACGACGACGACGACGACGCGTCGAGCGAATCGGATTCCGACCGCGGCGGCGGCGGCGGCGGAGGGAGAAAACGCGGCGGCGGCGGCGGCGCGTCGAGCTCGGACGACGATTCAGATTCCGACTCCGACGCCGCCGCCGCGAAGGCGAAGCGCGCGAGACGAACCGACGTCGCCGTGGCGGGGATGGCGCCGGCGGACGAAAAGATCGAATCCCTCGAAGCGCGCGCTCTGAAGCTTCTCGGGTGATTGATGTGTACCCTGTAGATGTGTACCCCGTCCTAAAAAATGAAGTCGTCGGAGAAGGTCGCGTCGTGATCGTTCTGCGCGTCGTCTTCGCGACGGACTTTTATCGCCTATCAACATCGTTCGTAGGTTTTTTCTAACTATCGTATCGTACGTATGGCACACATGTACACCGCGCGACGCGTCGCGCCTCGTTCGTTCGCGTCCGTCCGGTCTCGTTCCGTATCGACGTTTTTTCTCTTTTTTTTTCTCTCCGCGTGCTGCGTCCTCACGCGCTCACCATGGGCACGCCGCCGACGTCCATCCCGTGCCCGTGCTGCACTTGCATCCCGCCCACGCCGGGGTGAACACCACCCATGCCACCCATGTTCATGGCCGGGGTGATCGTGTTCTTCGCCTCCCACGACGCCTTCGCCATCCGGTGCTTATCCTGCTCCTTCTCCGCGGTGCGCATGTACGCGTTTCGCTTGTTATCCGGGAGCTCCTTCCACTCCCGGCTCACCCACCTGGACGTGTCCGTGAAGTCCATGTCCGGGTGCAGTTTCTTCAAACGCGCGCGCTCGTCCTCCGCGAAGATCAGATACGCGGTCCGCGGCCGCTTCGGCTTCCCGTCGTCCCGCCCCTTCCCTTTCTTCCCCTTCTTCCCGCCTTTGGCGCTCGCGTACACCGGAGGGACGTACTTGTCCTTCTGCTCCTGGTACACCCTCTTGCACTCCTCCGCCTCCGCCTTGCACTCGGCCAAAACCTCGGTGTGCACGTTCTTCCACATGTCCGCGAGTCGAGTCGTGACTTGCTGCATCTCCTCCCTGGTGAACTTCGTCGTCGGGTCCGAGTGCACCTCCTTCATGATCAGGTTCCGGTACCGGTCGCAAAAGATGAGGTACGCCGTCCGCGCGCGCTTGGGCTTCTCGCCGACGCCCTCCACGATGATCCTCGCGCGCTTGTTCTTCTTGCTCTTGTTCGAGCGCCGCATCAAACCCGGGCCGAACGCCACCTTCGCCGCCTCGTACTCGTCCTTCAGGCGATCAGCCTCCGCCTTGCACGCCGCGAGCTCGTCGGGCGCGACGTTCTTCCACCGCTCCGCGAGTCGAGTGGTGACCTGTTGCATCTCCTCTCGCGTGAACTTCGCGTCGGGCTCCGGGTGCACGTCGCGCATGATCTGCGCGCGGTGCTTGTCGCAGAAGACGAGGTACGCGGTCCTGGCGCGCTTCGGGGGCTGCGGGAGGTCGTTCCCGTTCTCGTCTTTGAGTCTCTGCGGGGGGGGACGGGGGGCGAGCGAGCGGTGGTCAGACCGCGCGGGCGCCCTCAGGAGAGAAGAAAACCGCCGCGGCTCGCGCCAGCCCGGCGAGAGGAGCAGAGAGATATTTCCAGGGTGGACGACGACGACGACGAACCAACGGATTGAAATCTGAGCTGGGGGGAGGAGGGCGAACGCGGACGGCCGCCGCGCGCACCGCGCGCGCGGCGTCGTCCGTCCCCCGGGCGTCGCCCCCCCCGCGCGCGATGGAAGCGACGGTCGATTCGAGCGCGCGCGCACCTTGTGCTTCGTCATGGCGCGCGAGCGCGCGGGGGTGGGATAAAAAAAAGCGACGACGTGCGCGCGTCTCTCTGCGTGTTCAAAGGAAACGGCCGAGGTGAGTAAAGGAGCGCGACGAGGGCGACGCGACCGTCCCGAGGGCGGCGGGACGCGCGCGCGCGCGTCTACGCGACCCCGCGGACGACGCGCGCGCGTCCCCGCGCGGGTTCAGACGCGCGAAGGCGTCCAAACGCGCGACACGCGGACGCGCGCATTCGTCGTCGAATGCAATAATGCGCGCGCGGGGACGTCGGCGCGCTCGATTTCCCGCGCGAGTTTTCGCGCCGGCGAACGCGCGAGCGGGAGACGCGAGAGACGCGCGCGCGCGCGCGAACGCGCGGGGGAGCGCGCGAAGGGTCGCGCGAAGCGCGTTCGCACCTTGACGCGTGCGGCGGGACGTCGGCGCCGTCGGGTGTGACCCCCCCACGTCGCGGTTCCAAACGCCCCAATGCGCGAGCTCGTGAACCCTATCCCACGAATTGATCGCGCTCGAGTCGTCGAAACGCTCCGCGAGCGCGCGGCGCTCCGATGATGAGGTGCGTTCAATGCCAACGTTTTTCACCCATCCCTCGGGTTCAACACTTGATCGCGTCCACTTTCAACTTGACCGATGAACTCGTTTCGCATGGAATCGCGTTTACGACGAGATCCCAGCGACAGGACGACTTCGCGTCCGCGCGGCGCGGGGCGACACTCGTCGTCCCCGCGACCGCCCGGCCATCATGGGCCTCACGAAAACCTACCTCCTCGCGTACAACGGCGCGCTCGCGTTCGCGTGGGCGCGCGTCCTCGTCCTCGCGTCGCTCGCGCTCCGCGACGGCGGCCACCGCGCGGTCTACGACGCGGTCGCGTCCCCGCTGCTCGTCGCGCAGACCGCGGCGGTGATGGAGATTCTACACGCGATGACCGGCATCGCGCGCTCGCCCGTGCTCGTCACCGCGATGCAGGTGTCCTCGCGTCTGATGGTGGTCTGGGGCGTCCTGCACGTCGCGCCGCCGTCGCGCGTGGCGACGTACGTCACGCCGATCGCGCTGCCGTTCCTCGGCGGCGGCGGCGCGCGCGTCGTGATCGGCGTGTACTCGCTCATGTTCGCGTGGGGCGTCACGGAGGTGATCCGATACGGCTTCTACTTCCTGAAGCTCGTCGACGCGCTCGAGACGCCGATCGGGAGGTTCGTGAACTGGGCGCGGTACACGTTCTTCCTCGCGCTGTACCCGCTGGGGGTCGCCAGCGAGCTGTGGCTCGCGTGGAGCGCCGCGGCGTACGTGAAGAAGCGCGGCGTGCTCTCGTACCCGATGCCGAACCCGTGGAACGTGTGGATCGACTGGCCGAGCGTCACGGCGATGTTCTTCGCGGGGTACGTCCCGGGGTTCCCGATGCTGTTCGGGTACATGCTGAAGCAGCGGAAGAAGGTGTTATCGCCCGCGGGGAAGAAGACGAAGACGGCGTGACGCGCGAACGCGCCGGCGACGCGACCGTAACCCTGGGGTAATAACGCACGACGCGTGGTCCGGATAGGTATTATATCCGGATAGGACCACGGATGATGTAATACTATGAACACGCTATTAATAATACCGCACGCACGGCGTGTTCTTCACGCCGTCTGGCGCGCGGCTTCCTCCGCCGCGCGGCGCGCCCTGCCCGCGGCGACCGGCCCCAAGAGCACCTCCTTCTTGCTCGCTCTGTACGCGATCGCCGTCGCCGCGTCGAGTCGCCCCTCCGCCGTCGCGGCGTCCAACAACGCTCGGTCCTCCTTCAGCGTCGTCCTGTACGCGCGCAGGAGCTCCAGGCACCGTCCCTCGACGAGATCCACCCAGCTCTCCACGCCGAGGACGTCGCACGCGGCGATGACGCCGCCGTCGACGCCCTCTCGCGTGAGCACGAGCCCGCGGTCCGACCCGGTTTTCGCGGCCGAGGAGGCGTCTCCGCTCTTCCCTATCGCGACCGCCTCGCTCGCCTTTCGAATCCCCGTCGCGCTCGCCTCGCCCGGCTCGATCAACCCCAGCCTCACCGCGCACGACGCGAGCGCGTCCACGGTGTCGAACAGCACGACGGCGTCGTGCCTGTTCCCCGCGGGGACGAACCCGAAGTACAGAAAGAACGGGTCGTTGGGCCAGTCGCCGTAGGAGATGAGCACCTCGGCGCCCTCCTCGACGCCGTCCTCGCCCGCGCGCAGCTGAAAGAACGACTCCGACGCGCCCGCCGGGGTCCTGTTGATTAATGTATTCTCCTCCGTCGTCGGCGCGATCTCCGACGTCGCGACCGCGCCCTGGCACGTCTCCGGGGAGTGCACGACGCGCGCGACGGCGTTTTTCGCCTCTGCGTCGTGATTGCACATGTCCACGCCCGGCGCGAGGAGATGCCGCCCCCTCGCGCCGTACGTGAAACACCGCGAGTGCAGCACCCCGGTCGCCCACCGCAGGTCGTCCGCGTCGCAGCCGATCGCGCGGAGGCGGTCCTCGAGCTCGAGGCACGCGTCCGCGTGCGCGAACGCCACGGCGGCGACCTCCGCGTCGATCGCGGCGTCCTCCGCCTCCGCGACATCCTCCGCGTCGTACTCCAGCGGCGGCGTCGACACGCGCGACGGCAGCGCGGCGATCCACGGCGCGAGGGGCGAGTCGTCGCCGCGCGCGCGCTCTTCGAGGAGGCGCATCGCCATGCGCGCGGACCACGGCATCGGGGCGCTGTCTTCGTGCTCGGCGGAGGGGTCGTCCGGGTCGACGACGCGCGTCGCGCGACGAGCCGGATCCTCCGGATCCTCCTCCTCCTCCTCCTCCTCCTCCGCGAAGACGAGGTCCCACGGGAGCGAGAACACGACCTCGTCCGGGGCGAGGTTCCGCAGCGCGACGAGGCCGCGCCCGCGGCCGTCGCCGAGGTCTCTGAGCGCCACCTTGCCCTCGAGCGACGCGTCGTCCGTGGCCCTCGCGAGCCAGCCGAGGACGCGCGACGCGGGGTCGTCGGACGCGTCGTCGGACCCGGACGCCGCCCGGACGCCGCCGCGCGTCGTCGACGCCGCCGACGCGCGGGGCGCCGCCGCGCGAGGAGACGCGCTCGCTCCCGTCGCGACGCGCGGTGGCGGCGACGTCATCGCCGCGCGCATGCTTCGGGGAGCGCGCGCGCGCGCCCGGGAAGTGATCGCGAGACAGATCTGAAGACACACACACACACGATCTGATGGTGTCAACTCGTCGTCACACCCGAGCGCGCCGCCCGGTACATGCTCGCGCGCGTCGTGAACGCGCAGCTCGCCGGTCGCGTCGTCAGCCGCGCGCGCGCCGTCGCCGCCTCGTCGGCGACCCACCAGAGCGCTCGCCCGCCGTTCACGCCGCGTCCGCGCGCGTCGTCGCGTCGCGCGCGGGGACCGCCGATCGTCGTCGTCGTCGTCGCGTCGTCGTCCTCCTCCTCCGCGTTCGCCGCGATGACGTCCTCCGCCGCGTCCGCGCCGCCGCCGCAACAAACGCCGCCGCCGCCGTACGGGTTCAGCAGCGCGTTCGACAGCGGCAACGGCGAGCTCGTGTCCGCGACCGCGGACGTCCTCACCGTGAGGATGACCGAGGAGCCGTTCACGGAGGCGGACGGGCGGCGCCACTTCCAGTGGTTCCACTTCCGCGTCACCGGCAACCGCGGGAATAACCTCGCGATCGTCATCGCGAACGCGGGGGAGTCGTCCTACCCGGACGGCTGGGACGGCTACAAGGCGTTCATCTCCGCGGACAGGAAGACGTGGACGCGCGTCCAGGAGACGTCGTACGACGGCGCGGCGCTCACGATCCGGCTCTCGCCGACGCCGTCCGATTGCGTCCACCTCGCGTACTTCGTCCCGTACGCGCACGAGAAGCACCTGGACCTCGTCGCGCGCGCGTGCGCGTCCGCCGCGCCAGGTCCGATCGTGACGCACGAGACGCTGGGACTCACGCTCGACGGCCGCGCGATCGACGCGCTTCGGTTCGGCGAGCCCGGGGTCTGGACGCCGGAGCCGCGCGCCGCGGGGCTGTCGCCGGCGGACGCCGCCGCAGTCGTCGCGTCGACGGCGTCGGCGCCGGCGTGGGAGCGCGACGGCGGAGTGAAGAGGAACGTGTGGATCATCGCGCGGCAACACCCGGGGGAGTCCATGGCGTCGTGGTGGATGGAGGGGTTCGTGGGGAGGTTGTTGGACCCGGAAGACGCCGTCGCGAAGAAGGCGTTGCGACGCGCCGTCGTCCGCGTCGTGCCGTGCGTGAACCCCGACGGCGCCGCGCGCGGCTACCTGCGCGTGAACGCGTCGGGCGCGAACTTGAACCGCGAGTGGGAGACCCCGAGCTTGGAGCGCTCGCCCGAGGTGTATCACGTTCGGAACGCGATGGACGCGACCGGGCCGGTGGATCTGATGCTGGACGTCCACGGCGACGAGGCTGAGGCGCGTTCTCCTCACACTGGTTCCCATACGACCCCGTTCGCGTGGTGAACGCCGATCCTTAAGGACTTTTCCCGGCGCATCTCTCCGCCCAGGGTCCCTCGCGTTCAATCCCGACACGCCTCGACGCCTTTCAACTCCGTCTGACGCCTTTCAACTCCACCCCGACGTTCGCTCGTACGGAACGACCCTCAGCCGTACTGCTTCATCGTCGGCGGAGAGGGCACGCCCGGGTGGGACGACCGCCGAGCCGGCGTGCAGAGCGAATTCAAGCGCGCGTACGCGAGGGCGTGCCCGGACTTTCAGTGCGTGTTCCCGCTCGAGTACGGCAGCGCGCCGGCGGGGAACGTCGTCACCGCGAAGACGCAGGTGTCGGCGCGGTTCGACTGCGTCGGGATGACGTTGGAGATGCCGTTCAAGGACAACGTGCAGCTCGCGGGGGAGAACGGGTGGACCGCGAAGAGGAGCGAGGCGTTGGGGGCCGCGGCCGTGGACGCGCTGCTGCACGTGCTGCCGACGCTGCGTCCCGAGTGAGCGGGGGAGGGGGGGGGCGCGATCGGACGTCGAATCCGCGGCGGGTTGAAAACTAACAGAAACTGTTACTCCGTCGCTTCGTCGGACGCTTCACGCGCGCGTCTTCTTCTCGGTCTCGTCCGCGAACGAGACGCGCTTCCCCGTCTTCACCGCCGCCTTCCTCTCTCTCTTCGACCGTTTCTTCCCGTGCACGAGCCCGCAGTACATGTCGAACTGCGACGCCGCGAGCGCGTCCTCCGGGAACGGATACGGCGCCCCCAACCGCCACGCCGCCGCGAGTCCCGAGATGACCGCGATCTCGTGCGTGTTCACCGCGGTGTAACTCCCCGCGTACAACGTCCGGCGCTTCTTCTGCACGAACCGCCACAGCGGCGTCGCGCGCGTGAAGTGTCGGACGCTGTGCCCGAACTGCCGCCACCACTTCGTGAGGAGGATCTTCGAGGGGTCGATCTCGTCCTTCGTCCATCGCGTCGGAAGTCCGCTTTTCTCCGCGCGTCTCTTCTCTCCCGCGGCGTCGAGGAAGATCGTCTGGAACACCCTCGCAGTAGTAGCGCCAGGACCTTCCTTACTTACCGCGGCCGCGGCGTCGGGCTGGTAGCTCGTCAGGTCGAACGTCATCTCGATCTTCCCGGGGTCGGCGTCGTACGTCTTAACCAAGTACATGTCTCCCTCGGTCTTCTCGTAGTGTTTTCGCACGTACTCGAGATCCGTGTGCGTGACGGACACGTCGTCGTAGTACCTCACGTTCCCGAACACCTTCCGCTCCATCCAGCACGTCCCCGTCCCCGCTTCGAGAAGCGCCTTGGACGTCTCCGTGTTGCACGCGAAGATGACGTGGTCGTACGTCTCGCGGAAGTCGACGAAGCCCTTCGCGTCGTCGCCGTCGCCGTCGCCGTCGCCGTCCCGTCGTCGTCCGACGACGACGACCTCGTCCTTCCTTCGCTCGACCGCGACGACCGTCGCGCGCGTCGTCACGACGCCGCCGGCGTCCTCGATCGCGCGCTGAAGCCGGTCGTACACGGTCTCGAACAGCGGGAACGCGAACATCTTAGGCCGCCGCGACAGGAAGCGCTCCGGGCAGTAGTCGTACAGCCGAAGTTTCGGATCCGTGAACACCCTCGCGAAGACCGCCGCGGGGACGCTCGCGGTGACGTTCCCCGTGCCGAAGAACAGCGCGACGAGCGGGTACACGATGCGCTCCGCGAACGACTTGGAGAACCCGTGCCATCGCAGCGCGCGCTCGATCGACACGAACGCGTAGACGACCTCCCATCGCGTGAACTTTTTCAGGACTCTCCCGAACCGCTCCACCTCCTTCGCGTGCGCTTCGATCACCCTCGCGCGGCTCTCGCCGTGGTTCGTCCAGTTGTGCTCGCCCTTGCCGAAGCTCACGGCGACGTCCAAACACTTCGGCTCCGGCGCGCCCGTCGCGCGCATCAAGCGCATCACGTTGCGATACGACAGCGCACCGCCCTGCACGCCGTCGTTGACTGGTACCTTCGTCGACGACCCGTCGCCGACGCGCTCGGTCGTCGCGACGCCGCCGAGCGAGGACGCGCGCTCGATGACCTCCACGTCGGCGACGCCGGAGGTGGCGAGAGCCCACCCGGCGGCCGCGCCCGCGGCGCCGCCGCCGATGACGCACACTCGCATGACGCCGCGTCGCCGGCCGGCGCGGCGCGCGCGGATAGGTATGATGACGTGTCCGACACGCAGCGAGAGATTATCAGTCAGGTTTTCACGACGCGTTCGTCTAAGGCTACTCGCGTCCGCTCTCTCTCTCTCTCTCTCTACGACGCCCGCGGCTTCGGCGCGTCGTACGTGGTCTCGCCCGTGACGACGTTCGTGTACATCGTCATGTCGCTCCCGTCGGGATGTTTCGTCGCCACGGTCCGCCATCCTCCCCACCGATCGTCGAGCTCGTCCCCGCCGCCGCCGCCGCCGCCGTCCCCGCCGCCGCCGCCGCCGCCGCCGCCGCCGCCGTCTCCCTCTCCCGCCCCCCTCTCCCTCTTCCTCGCGGTCTCCATCCCCATCCTCGCATCCTCCGCGGCGCGTCGTATCGCCTCCGCCTCCGCGACGATCGTCGCCGCGTACGCGTGCGCGCCGTCGACGTCCGCGCCGTGCTCCAAGAATCGCTGCACGACGCCGACGCACCGCGCGACGGCTCCGTTGCTCCCCCCGAACCTCGCGAGGACGCCTCGGTCGACCTCGTCCACGCACCTGAACGCGTCCACGCCGGAGACGGTCGCGATCGCGCGCGAGGTGACCCCGCCCTTGCCGATGATCGCGGCGACGAGGCCGTCGGGCTCGATCGGCCCCATCTCTCGCGACGCCTCATTACCCCCGCGCTCGTCCTCGAGCTCCTCCTCGACGCGTCTCAGGAGCATCTCCTTCGCGGCGGCGACCGCGTCGGGGACGCCCTCGATGACGACCTCGCGCGTGGACGACCCCGCGTTGACGATCCCGTCGTCGCGCTCGAACGTGAGCGTCGTCGCGGTCAGGCCCGAGATGGCGCGCGCGCCGTGCCCGCCGACGCCGACGATGGCGCCGACGAGCCGAGCGGGGACGAGGACCGCTTCTCTCGTCTCGACGCGCTCGAGCGCGGGCGCGGGCGCGGGGGCGGGCGCGGGCGCGGGGGCGTCGTCGGCGTCGGCGGCGGCGTCGGCGTCGCCGGCGTCTTTCCTCGCGCGCTTCCTCGTGCGCGTCTCCCTCGCGCTCGTCCCCGCGTCCGCGACGACGACCGCCTCGGCGGCGTCCGCGCCGGGCGCCGTCGCGTCGCCGCGGTCGCCGCCGGGGCGGTCCTCGTCCGTCGCGAGCGAGATCCCGGGGATGGAGAGGAGCTCCTCCATCGTGATGTTCACCATCGCGAGCGCGGCCGGCGGACTCGCGCGGTCTCGGCGGCGCGCGCGCGGAGCCTCTGCGCCCGCGCAGTGCTCGTGGCTCGCTTCGTTTTGCCGAAGCGTCGCGCTGACTTTTTTTCTGGGAGGTCAGACATCGGAAGGGTTCGTTCGGGCGTCCCCGAGCAGTGTGGCGCGGCGCGCGCTCCTTGGATATCGACCGGCGCGCCGGTCCGCGAGGGCGATTCCAAGACGCGGCCGCGCGGAGGCCGCGGTGCGAGGACGGGCGCGCGCGCGGGCGGCGGTGGGAGAGGAAGGGTGCGTCGATCCATTGTAGTTGTGGACACCGCCAATTTGAAGCGACGCACCCGAACGTAATCCAGAAAATGGCGTGCGGGTGCTTCGGCGGCGGCGGCGATAAGGCGTACAAGGGCGACAAATACAAGAAGCCCGAGTCGGGGAAGAAGCCAAACAAAGGAAAGACCGCGGACGTCAAGGCGAGGAGCGCGTCCGATGAGCCCGGGGACGAGCGACAACAACTCGCCGAGTCCGATCCCGAGTCCGAGGGCGAGGACGTGGACGCCCTCCCCGGGCCCGCGGACGCGCCCCGAGACTCCGACTCCGACCCCGAGGACGACGTCGGCGATCGCAGGAAAGCGAAAGAGCGCGCGGTCGAGCGACGACGCAGCGTTAAAGAGCGCGCGGCGGCGAAGAAGCGCGACAAAGAGAGAGCGGGCGGACCAGCCCCGTCGCCGCGTCGCGCGTTCGACTCCGACGATTCCATCGCTCGTCAGCTCTCGCCGTCGCCGCGGATGTCGCAGGGGGACGCGCACGCGCCGAGGGCGAAAGAGAAGCGCGAAGGCCCGGAGGGTGTGCTCCGAAGGCGCGATGGGGGCGACGAACCGTCGAGCGCGAGACGCGCGGGCGGCGGCGGCGTCAAGCCGAGAGAAAAGCCGAAGCGAAGCGGCGACGGCGGCGGCGGCAATAAACTCCGCGACGAGGTCATCCAGCGAGGGAGAAGGTCGCGGCCGTCCACGCGCGACGCGAGCTCGGTGCCGAACGTTCAAAAGTCAGACGAGGACGCGGCGACGATCGCGCGGTCGATTCGAAGCTGCCCGTTTTTCCTCCAAGAGATGCAAAACGCGCCGCCGGACGTCCCGGAGCGACTGGCGCGCGCGATGGAGGAGGTCACCGTGAACGCGAACGTGGATCTGATAACGCAAGGCGCGTTGAACGACGATTCGTTCTTCGTCCTCGTGGAAGGGAAGGTGAACGTCCTCCAGCGCGCGGACTTGCGATTGGAAGCGGGCGCGGACATGACGAAGTTTTTGGAGAGCGTTCCGCGTCGAAACTCAAAACCCGACGAGAGCGCGCCACGGATATCCAAGGGGGGTAAGAGCCACAAGGGGATGAACGTCGCGGACGGCGTGTTCGACTTGAAACCGTCGCAAGATAAGCTCATCAAGGTTCTAGAGCCCGGGGCGTATTTTGGCGAGGTCTCGTTGCTGTTCAACACGGCGAGGACGGCGACGATTCGATCGCAAGCGCCAGGGTGCCACGCGTTTAAACTTCGCAGGAGTCACTACGAGTCGATCGTCCTCGCTGCGAAATCGGAGATTTTCAAGCGCCGGTTCGATCTCGTATCGAAAGTCGGGCTGTTTCGAAGCATGGACAAGACGTCGTGTCGAACGATCGTGGGAATGTCCGACTCCGAGACGGTCGCCGCCGGGGAGGTCATCTTCCAAAAAGGCGACTTCGGGGATAAGCTCTTCCTCGTCGAGGCCGGCGTGGTCTCGATACAGGTCGAGGGGCACGAAGTCCGCAGGTTCGGTCCGGGGGATTGCTTCGGCGAGGTCGCGCTCATGAACTTCGGCACCGCGAGGACCGCGGACGCGATCGTCCCCGCGGACGTCCCCGACGGGAAGTGCGAGCTCCTGTCCGTGTCGCGAGAGAATTTCGAAAACATCTTGGGTCCGCTCAAGTTGGCGATCAACGGGCCGAGGCTGTCCACGGTGCCTCTGTTCGCGCCGCTGTCGCAGGAACATATCGAGGAGTTAGCGCAAGCGCTGCAGCTTCGAAAGTTCAGCGACGGCGCGAGCGTCGTCCGGCAGGGCGAAGCCGTGAACGCGTTGTTCTTCGTCGACCAAGGCTCGTTCCTCGAGACGTGGCCGACGGACAACAGGATGCGGACAATACGCGAGGGCGACTGGTTCGGTCTCGAAGCGCTCGCGCACGAGAGACCGTCCCCGTGCGAGGTCCGCTCCGTCGGTCTCTCCGCGGTGATGAGCCTCGCGAAGAGCGCGATCGACAAGATCGAGAAAGACGTGGGCGTGTCCCTGCCGACGCTCCAGTCGTCGTGGCGCCGGGAAAATTTGGACGGGTGGACGCGTCGGCCGAGCGTCAAAGTCGCGACCGCGGCGGAGATCGACGTCCTCGTCGCGGAGCTGGAGCTCAAGTTCGCGCGCCCCGGGGACGTCCTCGCGGACTCGCGCGAACACCCGAACGGGAAGTTCGTCGGCTTGGTCATGTCCGGGAACGTCCTCGTCGTGTCCACGCTCGAGCGCGGCGGGGATGAGAAACCGATGGAACGGAAGCGGCTGATCACGGAGGGGCCGCTGCACTTGGCGTCGAGAGCGCAGGCGGCCGCGGAGGCGTTCCGCGACTCGGATGATCCGGGACGGCGCGGGAAGAACGCGATCGGCATCAAGTTGGTCGCCATGGGGGCGTCGGTGCTGCTGGTCCCGCCGCCGTCGCCGTCGCCGGCGTTGACGCGCGCGTTGGAGTGTCTGAAGGTGCGTTCTGTACCCTGGTCCCCACACGACCGCGTTCGCGTGGTGAACGCCGATCCTTAAGGACTTTTCCCGGCGCATCTCTCCGCCCACACCTCGCTTTCAATCCCCGCCCTCGACGCCTTTCAACTTCGCTTCTGACGCCTTTCAACTCCACCCCGACGTTCGCTCGTACGGAACGACCCTTGAAGGAGACGCCGCCGCGCGCGAGGCAGAGCGTGAACCTCAGCGCGAGCAGCTCGGGTCGGTCCGCGGGGAGCGACGAGCCGCTGCCCGGGTCGCCGTCGGCGTTCGGGGGAGACCGACCGCCGCCGCGCGGAGGCGTCCAGCGAAGAAAGTCCGTGTCCGACCTCGGCACCGGTCTGAGCGTCGTCCGCGAGACGATCGCGCTGCAGAAGCTCGTCGGCAAGGGCGGGTTCTCCAGAGTGTTCCACGTGAAAGCGACCGCGAGGAAGGCGGACGGCGCGCCGATTCCGGGGAGAGACTTCGTGTTGAAGCTCATACCGATACGGAAGCTCGTGAAGAGCGGCGTGGAGCACACGGTCCGGCACGAGAGAGACTTACTGTCGAGCGTGAGGCACGCGTCCGTCGTGCGTCTGCACACCGCGTTTAAAGCGATGGATCACATCTACTTAATCATGGATCTCGTCACGGGGCGGGATTTCTACTGGATCATGCAGCACTACAACATATCCGACGCCGGCGCGCGGTTTTACATCGCGCAGATCGTGATGGTGTTGGAGTACCTGCACAAGCTGTCCATCGCGTACCGGGACGTCAAGCCGGAAAATTTCATCGTCACGACGAAGGACGGGTACCTGCGAATGATCGACTTTGGGCTCTCGAAACTCTTAGGTCCCGGGGAGCGATCGTACACGTTCTGCGGGACGCCGCTGTATCTCGCCCCGGAGGTGTGGGGAAGTAACGGCCACAACCGGAGCGTTGACTTGTGGGCGCTCGGCGTGCTGACGTACGAGATGGCGTTCGGGAAGCTCCCGTTCGAGGCGAAGAGCGAGAGCGAGCTGAAACAGAAAGTCGTCGGCGACGCGCTCAAGTTCCCCAGGGAGATCGGGTCGTTCGGGAACGACGAGATCGACCCGCGGCTCAAGTCGCTAATCATGGGCTTGCTCGAGAAGAACTCCACGCGGCGGTTGGGGATGTCCAAGGAGGGCACCAAGGCGGTGCGATCGAGCGCGTGGTTTAAGGATCTGGACTGGCACGCGATAGAGAAGCGGAAGCTCGAGCCGCCGTTCTACCCGAGGCCGGAAAACGAGCGAGAGGCTGCGGCGAAGCTCACGGCCGCGGACTCGGAGCTCGTGCCGCCGACGAGCGCGGACTGCCCGAGGTACGGAGACCGGTTCCCGGACTTTTAGACGTGAAAAATCTGCGGCCTCTCCGTCGGGTGTTGGTTGCGGCGGAGACGGAATGGGCCTGAAATGAAAGGTTCCGCCGATGGTTGGGGTGTTGTTGAGTACATAGGGTTATTAGACGAAACGTATGCGTTGTCAGTTAGGATTCGCGCGCGTACACTACTACTCTGGAAAAATCTGCGGCGAATCTTTCTGTTCCAAACACCACGCATGTGAATGTATGACAATTGCCGAACGTCAGTTGACCTCGCGCGTCCCGGAGCGCACCGCGCGCTCCCGTCATGGGTTGCGGCGCGAGCAAAGACGCCACCGCATCCGCGAAGCCGGATGAGGCGAAAAAGAAGAAAGTCGACGACGACGAGGACGACCCGAAGAAGCGCGTCCCCGAGCGTCGGAAGAGCCAAACCGACGATGGGAACGCGGTCGACCCGGACTCGGGCTCGACCGCGGCGAACGTCGCCGCGGGGGTCGTCACCGTCGCCGGGTCCGCGGCGATCATCGCGGGCGCGACGGACGAAGGCGCGCGCTCGGCCATGGGCGGCACCGCGGGCAAGGCGTTGCTGACGTTCGCGAAGGAGCTCCCGTGGATCGCGCCGATCGCGTTCTTAGTCGGCGGCATAATCGCCGCGGCGGACAACGTCTCCGGGCTCAAGCAGGACGCGAAGGTGTTCGCGAAGAACGTGAGAGCGGTCGAGACCGTGCTAGAGGACGCCGCGAAGAAAGGGACGCTGAAGGACGTCGAGGAAGTGTGCGAGGAGCTGAAGTGGTCGATGGAGGAGGGGCTCGCGCATCTGCAAAAGCTCAGGACGCAGTACTTCATCACGCAGCTCGTGATGTCGTGGCGGAACGTCGCGAAGTTCAAAGAGATCTCCCAGGAGATGCACCGACAGCTGGACATCATCGCCGCGGCGGCGAGCATCTCCGCGCACGGGATGATCAGCGAGGAGTTCACGCAGGCGGAGGAGCTGAAGAAGACGGTCGACGACATGGGCGGCCCCGACGTCGTCGCGAGAGACCCGGAGCTGCGCGCACGGGCGATCGAGCGTCTGAAAGCGTCCGACGCGCTCATCATCGCGTCCGTCGCGGACGTGAAAGATCAACTCATCCTGGAAGCGGAACGGAGCAGGAAGCACGTGGAGGGTCTGCTCAGTAAGTCCATGGCGGAGCAAAAAGTTTTGAGCGACCAAGTCTCGAAGCTGACGGACATGATGCAGCAGCTCCTGAGCTTCCGCGCTGGGATCGGGCCGGACGGTCTTCCGCTGCCGGCGCCCGTCGCGCCCGTCGCGCCCGTCGCGCCCGTCGCGCCGCCGCCGCCGCCGCCGCCGCCGGCGTTCGACGCGGCGACGTTCGAGGAGACGATGAGCGCGGCGGCGGTGCGCGACATCGCGTCTCGGCTCCCGGTGTTCCACAGCGAACCCGAGCGCCTCGTCGCGGTCGAAGAGGCGGGCTTGGAAGACGACCAGCTCGACGACATCATCGGGCGAGAGGACTTGGTCGCGCTCACGGACGCGGCGCGCGAAGAGTTCGCCGCGACGGACGCCTTCATCGGCAGCGTCGGACACAAGCGTCAGACGATGCTGTCGTGGACGCAGAAACGACCGGAGGACGCCGTCGCGAGGCACGCTCCCGGGCACTGGATGCCGATGGAGACGACCGGGTGCAAGCACGTCGTGAAGAAGGACGCGCCGTTGCAAGCGAACGGCGGGATCCTCGCGGACACGATGCGGGACGTCGACACGGGCGCGCCGATGAGCAACCTGAGCTTGGGCGAGTACACCGCGCTCGCGGAGAGCGGCAACGAGGAGATGGGCGCGATGTTTCAAAACCTCGGCGCGACGATGGAGGGCGCGGCGCCCGAGACGAAGCTAGACGCGCGCGCGTCCGCGATCGGGTATCAGATGTTCGCGGACGGCCCGTTGAACGGCTGCGAGACGCAGCACTACACGGGGATGCCGATCAAGCTCGGGGGGAACACGGTGGCGACGTTTTGCGTCGTGGACTCGAAGCGCACGCGCGACGATATCTCGTTGGAGAGAGTTCAAGCGTTCGCGGACAAGGCGCGGGCGTTGCTGGAGAAGCGAGCGGAGGAGAGGAGAGCGGCGAACGCCGCCGGCGCCGCGTGAACGCCCTGATGACTGAAATGGTGTACTGTATCTTATACCTTCGTAGTCTACTACTGACCCTCGCGCGCCGCTATCTTATATTCGACGCGTCGTCTGCCGTGCTCTCGCGCGGAAGAGACCTCGCGTCTTCTCGTCGCGTCTTCTCGTCGCGCCACGTCGCGCGCTGCCTGCCTGCCTACTCGCGTCTGCCCTTCCCCTCCAGCCTCTGACACACGACCTCCGCGACGGCTTCCTCGACGGTTTTCCCGTCTCTCATGTTCAGCCCTCTCAGGGTCGTTCCATACGAAGCGATGTCGGGGTGGAGTTCATAGGCGTCAGTTGGAGTTGAAAGGCGTCGAGGTCGGGGATTGAAAGCAGGGGGTGGGCGGAGAGAAACGACGGCAAAAGTCCTTAAGGATCGGCGTTCACCACGCCGACGCGGTCGTATGGGGACCAGTGTATAGAACGCGCCTGAGCGCGCCGAGCAGTTGCAACCGGCGGCTCTCGATGACCTCCTGCTCGCGCTGCTTCAGGAAGCCCAAGTTGTCGTCCCTCACGCACGCGCGGCACTGGCTCGGCGTGAGGAACGGGTTTCGAATCGTCTCCAGACGCGGGAGCTCGCACAGGTTCGACTCCGCGGCGACGAGCTCGCGCGCGCGCAGCATGAAGTGCCGCATCCGGTCCGAGTCCGTCACGAGCTCGTGCTTGTGCTCGCGCGCGACCACCTTCTCGAGGCGGACGAACTCGTTGTGGAACTGGTTCATGAGGCGGTCCGCGACGCCGCAGCTCCGGTCCCCGGGGTGCGCGGGGCCGCGGCAGCGCAGGTTCGTGATCGACGCGTCGAGCTCGGCCTCGAGGCACGCCTTGTCGTACGTCGGAACCTTCGACGCGGTCCCGCGGGTGTGCTCCTCCCACTCGTCGAGGAAGCGCGCGACGAACCAGTCCGCCATCGCGTGTCTACCGCGTCCGTCGTTCGCGGTGGCGCGCGCGACGACGGACGCGCGCGCGCGTCTGCTGACGCGGCTCGCGAGGGCTCGTCGTTGTCACTTTTGCCTCGGAAAACGCGATAACGGTCGGTCACGGGGTCCGGCTGGTATCGGCGTCCTCGTCACGAACGAGTGTGAAAATCTTCTCGCGTGTTGTCACGCAACGTGCTCCTTTTGTGACTGCAACACATGTAAAAAATGCGCGCACTGATGACTACGCGCGAGAGGATTTCTCTGGGATTTTTGTGGAAAAATCTGCACTGCGTCCCAACCTCGTACGCCAAAACGCGTCTCGATCCGTACGACGTGGCAGTTACGAAATCGGATCGACCGTAGTACGCGCACAGTCATCCGAAACATGCGACGGGGGGACGCGTTTCCGTCTGACGGAGCATAATTGGAAAAATAACCCGTCGTTTTCGAGTCATCGAGGCGAGGCAATATTATTCTTTTTTCTCCGAGATGCGGACGCGAAAAGCACTTTGTCGCGCGCGACCCACGCGCGCGCGCGGTGCTTAGCACCATGGCCCCAACGAACTTATTAAACTTCAAGGGGTTGAGGATGCGCATCAAACCCGTGCTCCGCCCGTTCAGCGCGCAAGCGAAGGCGCCGAGCAGCCCCGCTCGTAAACCTAACGGGTCCCCGAGGAATCACCGGGAGAATCGACGCGTTTTCAGCAAACGCGTCTTCGCGCAACGGCGCACGCCGCAGCGGTACGCGCTGAACTTGCCCGGGTACCTCGAGCCCGGCGGATGCGCTGTCATCGGGCACAGAGGCGACGGCATGAACCGCTGCAGCGGCAGCGGCATTCGCGAGAACACGGTCGCGTCATTCATCGCGGCGAGAGACGCGGGCGCGTCCTGGGTCGAGTTCGACGTGCAGGTCACCAGAGACGGCGTCCCGGTGTTGTGGCACGACGACGTCATGCTCGTGAAGCGCGGAGTGGGCGAGGTGGAGTCGCACAGAATACGCGACTTGACCCTCGCGGAAATCAAGGCGCTCTCGCGCGACGCGATGGCGACCGCGGCGAGGACGCGCGAGGAGGAGGCGAATCGGAATATAATGCCCGACCGCTGTTCCGGTTCAGAGAACCGTTCCCAGCCTTTGGAGCGCTCCAGCTCGACGGAATATTCCGAAATCTCGCAGACGCACGTCGTCTTCTACCGCCGTTTCCCGGTCGGATACGGCTCCGTCCGCGCCCCCGAGCCGGAGCCGTGGGTCATGGACATCGAAGGTCCGATCACGACCCTGGAAGAGCTCTTCAACGACGCGCCGAAGAGCCTGGGGTTCAGCGCCGAGCTCAAGTTTAACGCTTCGAACCCCGCGGACGAAGAGACGATGCGCGGCGACCTCGGCGCCATCCTCGCGGTGTGCCGCGCGCACCCGACGCGACGGATGATGTTCTCGTCGTTCGACCCGGACGCGGCGTGCATCATGCGCGAACTGCAGGATCACTACCCGGTCATGATGCTCAGCGACTGCGACGCGGGCGCGACGGATCCGCGGCGGCGGAGCGTCGCCGCCGCCGTCGACGTCGCGTTGGACAATCGACTCAGCGGCCTCGTGCTCAACGTCAACGTCCTGTCCTCGAACGGCGGGAACAAGGCGATGGACCCGACCGCGCGCTCGATCGCGGACGACGTCCGAGGGAAAGGTCTGTACCTCGGGACGTACGGCAAGGCGAACGACGACGCCGAGTTTGTCGTCAGACAGGCGGAGTGGGGCGCGTCGTACGTGTGCACCGACGCGGTGGGACGCGTGACGAGGGAGTTCCACGACTCGCCCGCCGCCGCCGCGCTTCGCGTCTCGCGCCCGAGCTCGCCGACGATGAGCGATCACGGCCACGGGCACGGGCGGTCGTCGAGGCGGCAGCGCCCGCGGTCCGCGCCGTCGTCGAGGCATCAGCACCATCGCGAGACGTCGCGACGCGCGGAGGCGGCGGCGCGAAGAGCCGTCGTGGAGCTCGCGTTGGAAATTTCCTCCGCCGCCGCGTCGGCGGCGGCGGAGACGGTGAGCGCCGGCGGCGGGGTGTCGCTGAAAGCGCTCGCGCGCGGGCGCAAGGTGGCGGCGGGAGGCGTCGGCGGCGGGCATGGGCGCGCGTCGATGCGCGGTCGGTCGCAGTCGATCGTCGTCGCGCGCGGCAGGAGAGGGATGCTCGGGACGATCATGGACGAGGGCGTCGAGGGCGCCAAGGCGGACGCGTCGTCGTCGTCGTCGTCGTCGTCGTGTCCGTGCGGCTCGTCGTCGCCGTACGTCTCGTGCTGCGGCGCGCTGCACGAGAACGGCGGCGGCGAGCCGAGCGCGATCGTCCGCGCGCGGTTCAGCGCGTACGTCAAGAACATCCCGCAGTACGTCGTGGACTCGACGCACCCGGAGAGCGGCGACTTGCGACGCGTCGACGCCACCGCGGAGGTTCCCGACGCCGGGCGAGAGCGGCTGTTGCGCGACGCGAAGCGGACGATGTCGTCCGTGACGTTCAAGTCGCTGCGAATACGCGACGTCGCGGACGGCGCGGGGGAGCACGAGAAGTTCGTGACGTACGAGGTGGCGTACAAGGCGAGCGGGAAGAAGAACAGAGGCGGGGCGAAGACGCTCGCGGAGCGGTCGCGGTATCGGCTCGTCGCGGAGACGGGCGAGTGGCGATTCGTGGACGCGACGCCGCTGAACTCGAACGAGCTGTGAAGGATAGGAGGAGGGGAAGGATCTTATTGGCGAATGTTTTTATACTCGTCGACGTGCGAGACGACGGACGGAGGAGACGCGAGCGACGGGCGGCTCGATGT
>Ga0181560_10000273_pt1 | contig 45609 bp, 40 predicted proteins | sample 011ome_20_FD_133751 | JGI IMG/M metagenome (GOLD analysis project Ga0181560, IMG submission 133751) | Coastal salt marsh microbial communities from the Groves Creek Marsh, Skidaway Island, Georgia - 011509CT metaG (megahit assembly) | ecosystem: Environmental > Aquatic > Marine > Intertidal... | reverse complement strand
TCTGCGGTGCCTATTGGCGTAATGGTTTTCACGAGGATGGTGTATGGAGCGCGCAGCGTGTAGTGCAGGACTTACAAAACCAGCCCCGTCTGATTGAGCTTGAAAACGACAAGCCTCAGGTAGCTGAAGCAGTATGACAAACCAGGCTCTTCAAAGCAGAATATTCGAAGGCGTTGTGAGCCATTGTCGCTATCATCCTCGAAAACACCGCTTTAATTACCGGGTATTCATGATGTACCTGGACCTGAATGAAATAGAATCGATTTTTTCGAAGTGCAGGTTCTGGTCAGTGGGTCGCTTTAACCTGGCGACATTCAAACGTGAAGACTACCTTGGTGATCCAGCAGTGCCTCTGGCAGATGCGGTCAGGCAACTTGTTATGGATAAAACCGGCGTAACAATGGAAGGGCCGGTAAGAATGCTGACTAACCTGCGTTACTTTGGATACATTATCAACCCCATCACCACCTATTACTGTTTTGATGCCAGTGAGTCGCTGCGATATATCGTTGCTGAAGTGACCAACACGCCCTGGGGTGAAAAGCACAGCTACGTGATAGAAGCTGCAGCTGATAACAAGGCGACGCAGGCCAGTTTTGACAAGGATCACCACGTCTCACCATTTATGGCAATGAATATGCGTTATCAATGGCGCAGTACTTTGCCAGGCAACAATGCCAGCATTTACATGGAAAATTACCAGTCTGACAAACGCATTTTCAATGCTTCCATGCATTTGAAGGCCAGGGAAATGTCACCTGCTTCACTGAACAGATTCCTGGTTGCTTACCCCTTCATGACTTTGAAAGTTGCCTGGGGTATTTACTGGCAGGCATTAAAACTCTGGTTAAAGAAAATTCCGTTTGTTCCGCATCCAAAGCGAGGAGCGCAGGGTCAGGATAAGAAAATTTCAAAAGATAGTGTTAAACAAGCATATTAGTAGGAGCAGTTAGTGAGAATTACAGCAGTTGAACAACCCAAAAACACCAGCAATCCACTGAGTATAGAAAGTATGTCCAGGCATGCCGTGCATGCCTTGCTTGGCAATCTGAAAATTGGCTCACTGGTTCTTGAAGAACAAGGGCAGGTGACAAGTTTTGGCAACAGAGATGACAAAACCGTTTCGGCTCGAATTCGTATCCTGAATCCTCAGGCCTTCAGCAGTGTATTAAAAGATGGCTCCACCGGGGCAGGTGAAGCTTACATGCTGGGCTACTGGGAATCACCTGATCTGTTGGAAGTCATACGGTTGTTTGTACTCAACATGCAGATTCTTCAGAACATGAGCAAGAACCAGTCATTTTTGCGAAGGATGGCCGGAAAATTATTTCATGTGCTCAGGGAAAATTCACTTACAGGGTCGAAAAAGAATATTTCAGCCCATTATGATCTCAGCAATCGCTTTTTCTCCCTGTTCCTGGATAAAACGATGGCTTATTCATCAGGCATATTCAAACAGGCAGATGATTCTCTTGAACAAGCATCTCTTAACAAGTTCCAGCATATCTGTGAGCGTCTGCAGCTCAAGCCGGAAGATCACCTGCTTGAAATTGGTACAGGATGGGGTGGCCTTGCCATCCATGCAGCAAAATATTTTGGCTGTAAAGTGACGACAACCACAATCTCCCATGAACAATATGCGCATGCCTGTGACTGGGTGAAAAGGGAAGGCCTTGAAGACAGAATTACCCTGTTGGAAAAAGATTATCGGGAATTGGAAGGTCAGTTTGACAAGCTGGTATCGGTGGAAATGATTGAAGCCGTAGGGGTTAAATACTACGAGGATTATTTCACCACTTGCAGTCGTCTGCTGAAAGAAGATGGTCTTATGCTGATTCAGGCAATCACTATTTCAGATCAGCGATACAAGCAGTCTGTGAATAACATTGATTTTATCAAGCGGTATATATTCCCGGGTGGTCAGCTGCCCTGTAACTCAGTGATTACTGAGTGTGTTTCTAATCATACTGACATGCAGCTCATAGGGCTGGAAGATATCACACAGGATTATGCCCAGACATTGCGCGCATGGCGTGAACATTTCTGGCTGCGACTTGATGAAGTAAAACAGCTCGGATGTGATGATGTTTTCATACGCATGTGGCATTACTACCTGTGTTTTTGCGAAGGCGGTTTTATGGAGCGTGTCATACATACTGGCCAGTTCCTGATGGCTAAACCCGGTTTCAGGGATCTGCCCCGTATTCACTGATAGCTGCGTGCTAATATGTCCGGATGAAGCACTTGATCCGGAGACAGGCCCTTGCCAGATGGTCACCCCTTTGAACGCCTGACACCTGACCTGGTAATAGATGCCGTTGAAAGCGCGGGATTTGAATCAGATGCACGTATCCTGGCACTGAACAGTTACGAAAACCGTGTCTACCAGGTCGGTATGGAGGAGGGCGATCCTCTTATTGCCAAGTTTTATCGCCCTGATCGCTGGAGCAATGAGCAGATCCTGGAAGAACACGAATTCAGCCAGGAGCTCGCCGACCTCGATATTCCTGTCGTTCCCCCCTCGGATTTGTCAGGTACAACGCTCAGGGAGTATGAAGGATTCCGATTTGCCCTTTTTCCCCGGCGCGGTGGTCGTAGCCCGGATCTGAACCTGGACAACCTGCTTATTATGGGCCGCTTTATAGGCAGGCTGCACAAGGCAGGTTCAATCAAGCCATTCAAAACCAGAAACCACCTGACGGTGGAAGGATTTGCCGAGAAAAGCGCGGCATACCTGCTGGAAAACAATTTCATACCAAAGGAAATGCGTGAAGCCTACGAGTCCCTGTCGGGTGATCTGATCAAGCGTGTGAATGCTATCTATGCATCTGTAGCAAATCTTGAAATCATTCGCATTCATGGCGACTGTCATATGGGCAACGTGTTGTGGCGTGATGATACGCCGCACTTCGTGGATTTTGATGACACCATGCAGGGACCTGCTATGCAGGATCTCTGGATGCTCCTTTCCGGTGACAGACAGAACCAGCTGGCTCAATTGAGTGAACTGGCAGACGGTTACAATGAGTTCCATGATTTCAGAACATCGGAGCTGGTGCTTATCGAGTCTCTGCGAACAATGCGATTGATGCACTACAGTGCCTGGCTCGCAAGACGCTGGGATGATCCTGCCTTCCCGCAAAGCTTTCCCTGGTTTAATACCGAGAGCTATTGGGCGGGGCATATTCTTGAGCTCAGGGAGCAATTGTCTGCGTTGGATGAACCACCTCTGGCTCTCTATTAATTTCAACTAACAAGATAGTCATCGTAATGACACGCTATAATCCAACTCCATGAAAAGTCGTAATCCCTGGGCGGGTTTTTTCCTGTCATTGCTGACCGCCCTGATGTGGGGAGTTCTCCCTGTATCGTTCGTTTTACTAATAGGCAGTATGGATACCATTACGATCACCTGGTACCGGTTCGCAACAGCTGCGGTTTGCGTATTTGTTTACCTTTGGCACAAAGGCAAGCTTCCCCCTGTTCGACAATTCAACAGGAAGATAAACCTGCTGCTGTTCCTGGCAGCAGCAATGCTGGCAGGCAATTTTCTACTGTATTTGAGCAGCCTGTCTTACCTGAACCCGGAAAGTGCCCAGGTGTTGATTCAGCTTGCGCCGTTTATCCTGCTTTTTGGCAGTATCCTTTTTTTCGGAGAGAAATTCGGTCGTTTGGAATGGTTGGGAGTTATTCTTCTGCTGATTGGATTCTCACTGTTTTTTAACGACAGATTGAGCGATATTTTTTCTTCACTGAATGATTATTCCATCGGCATCATTCTCATGGTGCTTGCCTCACTGTCATGGGGAATATACGGACTGTTGCAAAAAACGCTGCTTCAATCACTGGATTCGGTGCAGCTCACCAGCCTGATGTATCTAGGGGGAGTTGTTCTTTTACTTCCCTTTATAAGCCCGATGGCAATTTTTTCTCTGGATCTGCTGCAGTTTTCAGCACTGGCCTTTTGTAGCCTCAATCTTGTGCTGGCTTACGGCGCCTTTACAGAAGCGTTGCATGTCTGGGATGCAGCGAAAGTAAGTGCAGTGATTACGCTTGCCCCGCTTTGCACTATTGTCTCCATGGAAGTGGTGGTCGGCATCTGGCCTGCAGTTTTTGCTGACAGTGAACTAAACCTGTTGGCCTATCTTGGCGCCGTGATCGTCGTAGCTGGATCAATGCTTGCCGCACTGGGCCATAACCTGCAGAAAAAAACGCCTGCCGAGTCTGTGGTTTTAACCGGAGAGTGAAAGACGGTCATTAGTCAGCTTCAGGCAAAGGTAAATGATCATCCCTGAGACCCTGGATAAAGGGGAGTGGGTCAAACTGCCGAACCTGTTCCAGTGTCTGCGAAGGAAAGTGGTGATCGCGCCACCAGTGCACAGCTTTCAGTGAGAGAAAAGCATCGAACCAGTTGTGTAAGTGACGCAGAAATATTGCTTCTGTCGTGCTGTGCTCAAAAGCATGCAAAAGAAATTTTTTGACACCCATTGCAGAGAGGCAATCAATCAGAATTTCAGCATTTATATCACTGCTATGGCTGGTGACGAATTCTGCTGTCAGTTCTTTTTTTCTTTCCTGCCATAAATGCCGGGTTAGATCATGCCAGGCTTTCAGGTATATAAAACATGACGGGTTGTAGAGCCTGAATTCATGAACTGGATCCTGCATGGTAAGAATTTTATTAATGGCAGGTCCGGTGCCAAATGGGACTCGGTCAGACTGTCTGCTGATCAGTGAAATGGGCTCACATTCCAGCCGAAATATCCTGCCTGTTTTTCCCAGTTTATTCAGCAGGTAAAAATCCTCGCCCGCTTCCCGTTTGGGAAAGCCCCTGGCCTGGGCATAGTGTCTGGAATTGATGACCAGGGTACTGCCTACAGTATGAAAGGCCCAGGGAGAACCGGCCCACGCTAGGCCATGCACATAGTAATCCAGTGACGAATCATAAAGCTGTTGCGCCAGTTTCAGCCTGTCATCATTTCTATGGGTATGGCGAAAGGGGTATATCGCAGCTGCGCAAAGGTCAGGAGAGAGGGCATCAGCACTATCAAAATACCCGGGCGGCAAAATTGCATCTGCGTCTGTGGTATGAACCCATGGAGTGGTTATTACACCCTCGTGGATGAGCTGACAGGCAATATCACAGGCGATTTTTCTTGCCAGTCCCACACCGCCTTTTTTATCCAGGAAAAATCCTGGCTTACAGCGCTGGATGAGCAGCAGGTCAGTGCTGTGATTTACTTCGTGCAAAGAAAGATTTTCATCTAGTGCCTGCTTCAGGGGGTGGTTGGCCTCCAATGCTGAGAACAGTGAATCAGTCTGATTGATTTTCTCTTTAGCTGCCGTTTCTGGCGCATTCACTACGACAATGACGAGAAGGTTTTCCGTGCTGATATTCTGCAGGCAGGAGGCCAGGAAAGCATGGTCCTCGGCAAATACGGGGATACAGAGCACATGATCATATTGGCCATTAAGGTGTCCAAGAGAACGTGTTTCTGGTTCGGCATATGTGGAGAGGTATTTTTGCAGGGCCATTCCCCATATTACCAGCTAAGTCGCTGAATTCAGGTTAATCCGAAAGCCCGAAAATAACGTAAAAGAGCATTATCGGACTTTATTGAATGAAATTACTCAACAAGACCATAACCGGAATACTGGCCAGTAGCTGGACAGACCTGGTGCTGTTCAAGGTAAGTTGGATACTGCTGGTAGTTTACCAGTCGGCTGCCATTATGCCGGCTCTGCTCATTATTTTCGTCAAGTTGTTTTCCTGGCAAAACCTGAGTCACTACCTTGCCCTGGTGCTAACTACTGTCCTGGCAGGAGTGGCCATGGATCTTATGCTTGCCGGTGCAGGAGTATTTGTTTTTTCAGAGCCATTTTTTCCACCCTGGCTGATCATACTCTGGATGTCTTTCGCATTAACCCTTCCGCGTGGTTTTGGTTTCATTTTAAAGCTTCATGTATCACTCCAGGCACTGACTGGATTTATTGCAGGCGGAGTCGGGTATTTCGCCGGGTACATGCTCGGAGCCGTAGAGCTAGGCATTGCACCTATCCCGGCATTGCTGCTTATCGCTGTTCTTTGGGCATTATTTGTACCAACGCTCATTTGGCTTGATACTAATTTTTATAACCCGTTGAAGGCAGGCGCTGATGCGTAGGACACTGTTTCTTTTTGTGCTTCTTTTGGCAGTACCTGTGTATTCGCAGGATAAAAATTTGCCATGGCAGCAGTTTAACGAGGTTGGTGCAGCCAAGCTGAACTTTCTGTTTTGGTCTGTTTACAGGGCGAGACTGCTCAGTGAAACCGCTGAGTTTGAATTTTCCCCGTCTCAAGCTTTTGCCCTTGAGCTTGAATACCAACGCGATTTTTCAAAAAGCGACCTGGTATCTGAAACCAGGCGTCAATGGGAAGAGATAGGCATGCAATTTAACAGGGAGTGGCTGGAGCAGTTATCCACCCTGCTTGTAGATGTGAAAGAAAAAGATCAGATCACATTATTCGTCGATAAACGCTTTCATAGTTATTTCTATCATAATGGCAATCTTACTGGTGCCATCAAGGATTCTGATTTCACTAAACACTTTGCTGGCATATGGCTGTCGGAAGATACTACGCGACCGGCAATGCGTAAAAACTTGCTGGGCAACTCATAAGAAGAAAATCACTGGAAAAGAAAGTCATGAAGAAAATACTGTTATCAATAATTTTTATTCTTCCGGTTCTGTCTGGGTGCAGCCAGGTATCTATCGAATCCTATGAAGGTACAAGCCCCGCCCTGGATTTAAAAACATTTTTCGAGGGCGACTTGATGGCTTATGGAATTTTGCAGGATCGATCCGGGAAGGTAACACGAAAATTTACAGCCTCTATCGAGGCTTCCTGGTCAGGAGAGCAGGGCACGCTCGTGGAACATTTTGTTTTTGATGATGGGGAAGAGCAGGACAGGACCTGGACGCTCAATCATCTTGGTGACAATCGTTATACCGGAACAGCAGGTGATGTGATTGGCACGGCCAGTGGCGAAATCGCCGGATCGGCCTTTAACTGGACCTATCAGCTGGATGTTCCCTGGGGTGATAGCAGCATCGTGCTCAACCTGGACGATTGGTTGTACCTTGTGGAAGAAAACCATTTGATCAACAGGACACAACTACGAAAATTTGGTTTCCGGGTCGCCGAACTGACGCTGGTTATTGAAAAGGTATCACCATAACTCGTACATTCCAGACGGCTTGCTAAAGCAGTCTGGCTCTCAAAAAAACCTACCAGGTTCGCAATCCTGTCACCACGCGAGCCAAAAACCCTACCCACTTCACAGAACCGGGAATTTCAGCATGTCAGAGGTTGGAATTCAGGTTATATAACGTTTCTGAAAGGGGGAAGAATTATCAGATATTTCAGATAGTTAGCCCTGGAAAATATCCTCAGGCCGGCCTGTGCCGGTAAAAATAGTAAATGAATATGGGACTGAACTTTCCAGAACCTGCTTCTGACTTGACAGATTCTGCAAAAACACAGGATGTTTCCGCTGTGGCAGAAAGCCAGGATAGTCAGCAGGAAGGCCGGGAATTCGTCAGGCGTATGGCGGAGATTACCAGCCGCCTGCTGAAGGAACAAAAACAGCGGCGTACCCTGCAACAGGCACTTCGGTCAGTGGAGGAGGATCTGCTTGCCCTGCTGGGCGCTAATATTCTCACTATTTATCAGAGTATTGATAACGGCAAAGAAATCACTGCGGTATTTAAGGGAGGTGAACGATCCGAGAATGTTGAGGATCAGAAAATCCGTGTACCCCTTAGTACCACTTCAGTAGCAGGTTATGTTGCGCTGAGTCATGAACCGCTTTGTATTACCGATGTTTATGATGCAGATGAGCTCCAGGATATCCATCAGCACCTGAAGTTCGACAGCCGATTCAGTGAAAGTCGCAATTTACGTTTCAAGTCTATGGTGGTTATTCCGGTAAAGGATGAAATCCTTCTTGGAGTAATCCAGTTAATCAATCTGGACATTAATCGTGACTTCACAGAATCCGATATCAAGCGTGTCAATTTGCTGGCACAAACGCTTGCCAAGGTATTCAGAAAAGATTTTCAGTCCACTCTCGGGCCGTTTGACTACCTGGTGCAGCAGGGGAAAATTACCTCGTTTGATCTGGACGGCATACAAAAACAATGCAGTGGATCCAAAAATAAAATCACGCGGAAATTACTTGAAGATTGCAATATTGATGAGAATGAACTGGGCAAGTCGCTAGAGCTTTACTATCGGGTGCCCTTCATGCCTTTTGACGGTGCTATTGAGCCGGTGCAGGAACTGGTCAAAACCATTAGTACCAATTACCTGCAGTACAACTTCTGGTTGCCGATTGCTGGAAACAGGGAAGAGGCCGTCATTCTTATTGATGATCCCAGCGACCATAACCGGATCATGGAGATCCAGTCCCTGCTTCAGGTCAAAAAAATCGAACTGCGAATCGGACTCCCGGATCATATTCTTCAATACATCAACGGCGTAGACGAGGCTCTGGACGCAAGTAAAGGGTTCGATGATGTCTTTAAAAACCTGGAGGAAGAAACCAGTGTCGTAGTAGAGCAGCAGGGCGAGGAAGAAGATGACAAGGCAGTTAACGATTCCGCCATCATCCAACTGGTAAACCGAATTATTGTTGAATCAAGTCGTCTTAACAGTTCAGATATTCATATTGAGCCTGGAAAAGACGGTGGTAATGGGGTTGTCCGCGTGCGCGTAGACGGGGAATGTATTGAGTTGCTCAAAGTCCCCGGAGAACATACCAGTGCCCTGATTGCCCGCATAAAGGTCATGTCGCGGCTGGATATTTCCGAGCGCCGTAAACCCCAGGATGGCAAATGCAAACTGAAACTGGGCAAGGGTACACTTGAATTACGTGTCGCTACCGTACCGACTGTCCAGGGTGAAAGTGCCGTATTGCGTATCCTTGCGGCCGGCAATGCTTTGCCCATGGATAAACTGGCCCTGAGTAAGCGCAATTTTGATGTCGTCAGCGAAGCCTGTCTGAAACCACATGGTCTTTTCCTGGTCGTGGGACCAACAGGTTCAGGTAAAACTACTTCACTGCATGCTGTATTGGGCCATATCAACAAGCCCAACAAGAAAATCTGGACAGCAGAGGACCCAGTGGAGATTACCCAGCCGGGACTGCAACAGGTCCAGGTTCATCCAAAAATCGGCTTTACGTTTGCTGATGCCATGCGTGCATTTCTCAGGGCCGATCCCGATGTCATTCTTATTGGCGAAATGCGTGACAGGGAAACAGCCAGTATTGGTGTTGAAGCTTCTCTGACCGGTCACCTGGTGTTATCAACGCTGCATACCAATTCGGCACCTGAAACCATTACCCGCCTGCTGGATCTTGGTCTGGATCCGGTTAATTTTTCCGATGCCCTGCTTGGTATTCTGGCCCAGCGCCTTATGCGCACGCTTTGTCCTGACTGCAAGGAAGCCTACAAGCCTGATAAGAAAGAACTTGACCACCTCCTCAATGAATATGGCCGCGAATATTGTGATGAACTTGCGCTTGATACCAATAATCTTGAGCTTAACCGGGCGGTTGGCTGTGATTCATGCAGCGGGTTAGGTTACAGGGGCAGGGTAGGAGTCCATGAAGTATTAGTAGGGACACCAAAACTGCGCTCAATGATCTATAACAATGCTGAACTGGATGAAATCCGTGAACAGGCGATTTCCGATGGTATGCGTACATTGAAACAGGACTGTATTGACAAGATTTTCCTGGGTTTGAGCGATTATTCTCAGCTGCTCAATGTCACAGCAGACTGATTTCTGTATTTTTCTTCAAAAATTCCTGCTTTTATAAAACTTTTTCCCCGCCCCTGGCGTCCTATCTCTTAATTGAGGCAATTTGGCAGTCTGATGTTAGATAGCATTTTTCAGGATATGACCAGCGATGAAAAGCTGATTACCCGGGCGCTTGGTGGTTCCGAGCGCAGTTGGGTGAGCCTGGTAAAGCGGCATGAAAAGCCGGTTTATAACTACTGCCTGCGTATGACCAGAAATGCCACTGATGCCATGGATTTGATGCAGGAGGTTTTCCTGGCTGTGTACCGTAACCTGCCTTCCTATAGTGGTAAAGGGGTATTCAGACCCTGGATGATGCGAATTGCCGTTAACAAGTACATCGATTTTCTGAGGTCAAAGGAAAGACAGCCGCAACATAACGGCGAAGAGTACCTTGAACAGGAATCCATGTATCTGCAGGACAGGCAGCTTGGCGATCCTGACAAGGCATTTGAACAACTGAATCTGACAAGAGAAGTAAAAAGCCTGATGCAGCAATTATCTACAGAGCAGCGCCTTGTCGTGGAACTGAAATTCTTCCAGCACTTTACGTTTGAGGAAATCGGTTACCAGTTGGGTATTTCTGCCAATACCGTTAAAAGCCGTCTCTATGCGGCATTACAGAAAATGAAAGGTCAAATGGAGAATCAACATGTCATGTGATCACAGGTTTATCGAGGAGAATCTTCATGATTTTCTGGAGGGCAGGCTGGCGCCCGAACTTGACCGCCAATGCCGGCAAATACTTGATAACTGTGCCCAGTGTGCCCAGGTGTATGAACAGGCCAATGCCCTGTATCGCATTGGCGATCAATGGCAGGACGTGGAGGTGCCGGAATGGCATCGTGCCCGCTATGCAGTCAAACCTCCTGTGCAGAATAGTCACTGGATGAATTGGGCAGCGATGGCCGCTTCACTATGTGCCGTGGTGCTGGTCGTTTTCCAGATGGAAGTGTCCACCGACGATGGTTTGACTATCAGTTTTGGTGGCAGGTTAAGTGAACAGCGAATGGAGCAATCCCTGGCTGAGGCCATAGATACTTATCGTCAGGAGCAGGATGTCCAGTTAACGACTTTCCTTGCTGAATATGCAGATCAACAGGAAATCAGTAACCAGTTGCTGCTCAGTGAATGGTCGGATCAGAATCGCCGGGAAAGACGTGATGATCTGAACTTTATTATGAGCGCCTGGGAAGACCAGCGTTATGAAGATCAGCGACAGTACAACAGGCGATTCGATACGCTGGCCAATAACCAGATAGAAAGCGACCAGTTCGTCAACACACTGGCTCGCAATGTGAATTTTCAGCAGTAACCCCGGATTATTTGAATAAGAGGTTAGACCCAATGAACAATGCAATGTTAAAACCCGGCCTAGCAGCCCTCGGTGGAGTGATCGGACTCCTGTCGGTAGCCGGTATTGCCCAGGACAATGGTGATATTGAGCGCAAGTTGCGTGAGCTGAATATCATGGACAATATTTTCGAGGCAGCCATGGAGCAGGATGTTGCTGACAGGCAATACAATTTTCGCCGCCTGGGAAGACCGGACTCCATGTACCTTGCTGGCCAGGGCATGGTATTCACCTTCCAGATGACACATAACCGCGGTTTTGGCATCCAGGGATTTGGTTTTGGAGAAGAGTTGGTTGAAACGCTTGAAGACACGCTATCCATCACCAGAGAAAGCCTGGAGCTTGTCCGCCAGAGTTTTCCGGATATGGATATCGACTTTGAACCTGATGTGTCAGTCAATTTTGATTATGAAGATGACGATAACGCATTTTTTATCCGATCCAGTAGAGGTATACCGCAAGCGCCACAGGCGCCATCGGTGTTCTTCTTTAGTGGCGGTGGACCTGAATGGGAAGCTGCGCAGGAAATGGAGGAAGCCATGCGTGATACCCAGGAAGAAATCCGCGACATGCAACGTGAAATACGTGAACTGCAGAGAGAATTGCGTGATGATGATGCTGATATTAATGCCATTGAGGCAAGCATTGTTTCAATAGAAGATAAAATGGAAGCGGAAATGGCGCAGCTGAATGAACAGCGTGAAGCTTATGAGACATTCCAGCGGGATATGTATTCTGCGCGTCAGGAACAACGCCTGGCTGTTGCCGATGAAGTGTCCACACAACTGATATCAACCCTGTGTGATTATGGCGGTACGCTCAGGACGCTGGGGACAAATGAACATGTCACTCTTATCCTCAAGGAAATAACAGAAGATAACGACCAGGTGTTTGTCTTCGACTACAGTGATATCAATGACTGTGATTCGGTAGAGGAACTCAAGCAGAATGCGGTGTCCTACATGGTGCCGAATAACTGAAAGTAAACGGTTTGGTACCCAAAAGGCCTTTCGGTATCTGGACTCCCACCCAGCCACCGAAAGGTCTTTTTTCTGTCAGGCTGGTTTTTCCCCTGTCACAAGAGAATAGTAACCATATGAACGCTGTGCCGTAATATTTGTGAATCCAGCACTGGCAAGCATTTCCCGTAGCTCATCAAAGGTAAATTGCTGTCCCTTAGTGCCCCATGTCATCAGGAAGGAAAAAGCCACAGGCGCTGCCGGGTTGTCGCCACCTTTATCGAGCAGCATTTCCTGTAGGCAAATCCTGCCGCCGGGAACGAGCGCATCAAAGCTTTTCTGAGCCAGTTCGCTACAGGTTTCAAAACTCCAGTCGTGGAAAACATTGGCAAAGAAGTGCGCGTCATAACCTTCAGGCCAGGCTTCCCTGAACATATCTACAGCTTGAGTGTCTACGCGATCCGATACGCCAGCCTTTGCAATATAATCGTCGGCGACTGCACAGACCGGTTTTAACTCCATGATGGTCGCCTGCATCTCAGGGTTGGCATTGGCTATAGCGCTGGCGTAACACCCTGATCCACCGCCCACATCCATCAGTTTTTTTACTCCGGAAAAATCGCATGTCTGTGACATGCCAACGGCAGAAGCCATGGAGTGGCAATGCATGTAATCGGTAATGGTTCTGGCAAATTCCGGATCCATTTCACCGGATTCCCAGCCGTCAGCGGCTTCCCGTTCTTCCTTTGTCTCGCCGTCCCGAATATTCTCCAGGTAAATCTGGTAGTTGGGCAATGTGGCCGAAGTCCAGTTGAAAAATGGCCCCCAAAAATATGGGCTGTCCTTGAGCATATAGGTGCGCGAAAGATTGTTGAGCTGGTATTTCCCTTCATGACGGTCCAGCAGCCCCCGAATTTTCAGCATGGCCAGCAGGGCTTTCATGCCCCGCAGTGAATAACCGGTTTTACTGGTGAGTTCTTCAACGGACATTGGTGAGTCAAAGGCTTCAAAGATTTCCAGTTCCAGTGCCAGGGCAAGGGCATGGGTGTTATACAGGCTAAGCATGGAGTCCCAGATCTGGGTGTCATCAATAGGGGGTAATGCTGGATTCATGAAAACCTCTTTTATTAATACAAATTTATACTGATAAGAATACAGTGAGTGACAGTATACTCACATTCAATGCAATTAAAATTGACTGGATATAGAATTCAGTGTGATCTTTTTGGGGTAGACAGATATGAAAGATAATAAAAGTTTCAAAGCGGTTGTTTTATTCTTGATAGCTGCTCTTGCAGGTACATTGTCAGTAGCGGCTGAAGAAAAAGTCATGACAACTCCTGAGACATTACTGTCACGCATCCAAGTAGAGGATTTTATTAACGACTATTACTGGGAGCTGGCCACCATTGGCAACGGTGACCTTTCCCTGTTCTGGGCTGAGAATGCCGTGTTTGATGTCAATGGCATGGTCTATAACGGGCTCCAGGCGATCGAAGATGTTTACTCCCTGGGGCTTGGCCCTGGCGGCAGGCTGGTATTTCAGATGGATATTCCACGCATTCGTATTGAAGGCACTACCGCCATAGTGGATTTGATTTATACGGGGTTTCTCAACACCGATCCGACCGAAGCACCCAAACCCTACGAGCAGGGCCATGATCATATGGAGCTCAGGAATTCCAGTGGTGACTGGAAAATCACCAACCGCACATTGCGCACAATCAGCCTGGATCAGTCCTACGCGGAATAGCTCCAGGCTGAAGGTGTCATTGTTTTACCAGCCGCACTGTCTGAACTGATTCTGCTTATCCAGCCATTCCTTTAACGGTGCAAAGTAATCAATGATTGCTGATGCATCCAGCTCGCGCTGGCCTGTCATCGCTTCCATGGCATCCTGCCACGGACGGCTGATCCCCATTTCCAGCATGGCATTAAGTTTGGCACCGGCTTCCTTGCTGCCATATATAGAGCAGCGATGAAGCGGGCCTTCGAATCCTGCTTCCTCGCAAAGGGCGCGATGAAACTGGAACTGCTGGATATAGGCCAGGAAGTAACGCATGTAAGGTGTGTTGCCTGGAATGTGGTACTTGGCGCCGGGATCGAAATAATCCTCGGAGCGTTCAACGGGTGAAGCAACACCCTGGTATTCCTGTCGCAGTGCCCACCAGGCCTGGTTGTATTCATCCGGGCTGACTTCACCGTTGAAAACCTGCCAACGCCACTTGTCGATCATCAGTCCCCAGGGCAGGAAGGCAATCTTGTCCAAAGCCATGCTCATCAGGTAACCAATGTCACCTTCAGCAGGGGGCTCTTCTTCCAGCCAGCCGATATCCACCAGGTATTTCGGGGTGACTGAAAGGGCAATGGTGTCGCCGGTGGCCTCATGGAAACCATCGTTGGCACTGCCGCGAAAGAGAGGCGGTTGATCCTTGTAGGCGCGCTGGTAGAAGTTGTGACCCAGTTCGTGATGGACCACTCTGAATTCTTCAGCGGTCTGGTCGATGCACATCTTGATTCGCAGGTCATCCTTGTCATCGAGGTCCCAGGCACTGGCATGACAGACGGCCTTGTGATCAATGGGTTCTGAAAACATGGAACGTTCCCAGAAAGTATCAGGCAATGGATCAAAGCCCAGCGAGATAAAAAAGTTTTCCGCGATGCGAACAATGTCTTCGGGGCCCTCGGTATTGTCCTGTACCAACTGGTCGAGGTCGTAACCAAGATCAGAAGACTCAGGTTTTACGATATCGTAAAGATAGCTCCAGTCCTGCGCCCACTGGTTGCCCATAACATGGGCTGGAATAGGACCGGCAGGTGGCACGACTTCAGGACCGTAGTAGTCGCTGAGTTCAGCGCGCACGTGGCAGTGCAGGGCATCATAAAAAGGTTTTACCTTAGCCCATTGAGCATCGGCATCGGTGGCAAAAGCATCGGGGCTCATATCGTACTTGGCGCGCCAGAAGGTGCTGAGATTGTCATAGCCAAGTTCCTGGGCGCCCAGGTTGCCAATTTCCACCTGTCTTTCATAGAGGGGTTTCATGGGTACAGAGTTTTCACGCCAGCCCGCCCAGAATTCGAGTAATTCATCCGGATCGCGCAACTCGCGCATCAGGTTTTCAATCTGGTCTCCCGAATAGCAGACTTCTTCACCGGTAATGCCTTCGTTTCGGCAATATTCCCCGGCGCCATACATCGCTCCCATTTCCGACCCTATTTCTGCCAATTCCTGCGCCAGTTCTGAATCACTGGGCGCCGGAATGACCAGGAACTGTTTTAACAATTCCATCTTCCGACGGTCTGCAAAATCCAGGTCAAGATCGTTGAAGCGGGCTGCGGCATTGGCATATTCCACGGACAATTCAAGGAAGCGCTGGTAAGCCACAGCTTCCACACGCTGACTGTCATAGCTGATATAGGTGGCAGCAAGCCAGGCTGCATGAGCATATTCGTGGCTGGCAGCTTCAAGACGGCTTTCGGCGTCATCAAGAAATGCTTTTGCTTCCTCGATGGTCTGCGCGCTGGCATGGGTCGAAAAAAGCAGCGCCAGGGGAAAAATTGCAGTGTAAAACTTTATCATTAAACGTCGCCGAAATTACTCGCTGTCAAAAGACAAGGGAAAATTACCGTCATAGGGCGGCCAGTTAGGAACTGGCTGTGTTGGTGGTGCATAGAACATGGCGCCATGGACATGGCGGATAAGGCCGTCTTCAATGCTGATGGTGTGGGTGAAATGATTACGCCAGCGCTCGTTGCCCGGGCGACGCAGGAACACCACAGACATCATGACGATCTGCTGCTCTACGTCTACCACCTGAACACGGCGGGCGGTAATCTGGGCCAGGCCGTAGTCACCTTCAGTCCTGCAATCGATGGTGCCGTTATAGCCAACAGTGGAGCCTTCCCGCATCGGGCCGCCAAAGGTATCTGCACCGTTTTCACGGCGTGTACAACCCGGATGGCCCTTGATGACCTTGCCATTCTGGGCAATGATGCCGTCGAAATAGCTGTTGGCCACTGCAATCAGGTCGTTACGGTTAATGCGACTGTCCAGTGAGGCAAAGCCCTCATTGGGCGGATTGGCAAGCAGGTTTTCCACGTCAAACAGTACATCTCCCGGATCACCGGTAATACCCGGGTCATTTTCGCGACCAATGTGCCATTCCGCTTCGGCGATCTGGTTGTTCGAGATTTTCAGACGCAGAGCCACAACAGCGGGTTCACCGCTTTCATCCAGCAGGCCAAAAAAACCGGCAGATTGACCTGCAGGATCATAGTAGCGACGCTGCAGTTCACCAAACGCAGTTACAGAGGACCACAGCCCCTCGTCGTTGGGGACAACAATGGAATTCTCGGTCTGGCGAAAGCCATGGCTCAGGGGCGCACCGGTGGCATCATTTGCCACGATAGCTTCCAGGTACTGGTCAAGGAAGTCCGCCAGGCATGCCCGGTCGCAATTCTGTGCCATGAGAGGAAAGGAAAGCACGCTGGTAATAACCAGTGTTGCTGCGGCAACCAGTTTTTTATTAAACATTGAAAACCTCTGTTTGGTTCATAATTTTTGCAGGGACGTTGATTCTCACCCTGCTGGGGATTGAATTCAAGGTTTTGCTTGAATGTGAATAGTCATAGAATATTTTCGGCGATAGTCAAACTATACAAGGAGGTTGTATGTCTAAATTGATCCTTTCCCTGGATGGCGGCGGCATTCGCGGTGCAGCAACCACCCAATTCCTCAATCATGTTGAAGATAAGCTCAAGGCCGATCATAAGCTGGGGCTGCGTGATTGCGTGCATTTTTATGCAGGTACCAGTACTGGGAGCATTATTGCCCTGGCGTTGGCGACAACTACAATGAAGATGGGGGATATCAACAAACTGTATAACGCCCAGAACGCGAAAAAGATCTTTTCGGAAAACAAGGGGTGGTTTGAATTTGATGGTATCAATGCACCCCGATATGAAGGAGAGGGCAAGTCCAGTGTACTGAAACAGAAAATGGGCAGAGCAACACTGGGCAGTGTGCCGCGTAACAGGCATGTTTTGGCAGTCACATATGGTCTCGAAAAACGTAAGCCGGAAGTTATCAAGTCCACGAATAAAACCCATCGAAAACTGCCGGCATGGCAGGTGGCGGATGCCTCCAGTGCAGCGCCCACGTATTTTCCTACGAAAGAGCTTGCAATGAATGGGATAGAGGATGCCTTTTGGCTGGTGGATGGCGGTGTTACTGCAAACAACCCGACCATGTGTGCCATTGCCGAGGCGATCAAGGCCTGGCCCAATGAACCTGTCCAGGATCTGCGGGTGTTATCAGTGGGAACCGGTTACCGGACACGGAAGATCAATGGCCCTGCTTCAAAAAAGTGGGGCGCCCTGGAGTGGTTTACCAAGGGGCATATCCTGGATGTGCTCACTGATGAGAGGGTTGTTGCCTACCAGGCTTATACCATTCTTACAGCAGGCAACTACATCCGTGTGAATGCGGAAATGAAAAAACAGCCGGGTTTGCCCAACCCGCCTGACGATGCCATGGATGACATCAGCCAGTCCAATATCAGCAAACTCAAGAAGATGGGTGATTTCTGGTTCGAGCAATACGGGGATGACGTGGTTAACCTGCTAATGGATAACTACAGGGGACCATCACTGGATCGAATTGATGCTGATACCGGCAGTCCAAAAGTCAGAGACTGACTACGCCGGAATTGGTGAAATAGTGTTAGTACCTTCTACTTGTTTTCCTTTGAAATCCTCCAGTATCACGTAAAGGCAGGGAATTAGTAGCAGTGTAATTACTGTCGCAAAGACAATACCAAAGGCAAGAGATGTTGCCATCGGAATCAGGAACTTGGCCTGCATGCTGGTTTCAGTCAAAATCGGCAGCAAACCAAAAAAGGTGGTCAGTGATGTCAGCAGGATGGCTCGGAAACGTCGAACACCGCCATTAACTACAGCACTGATTGTTTGTTTACCAGATTCAATAGATTTATTCACGAAATTCACCAGGATAATACTGTCATTAACTACCACCCCTGAGAGGGCAATGATGCCCAGAAAAGAGAGGAAGTTGACGGGAATACCGACGATCAGGTGGCCGAGTATGGCGCCAACGATTCCAAATGGAATCACACCCATGATCATGATGGGCTGGGTGTAGGATTTCAGTGGAATGGCGAGCAGGGCATAGATACCGAATATGGCGAAAATCATTCCCCTGATCATGTCCTGGATAATACTGCTCTGCTCTGCGGTACCGCCGTCTTCAAGGTAGCTGACACTGGGGTAACGGGACTGTAGTTCAGGAAAGAAATTTTCCGTGATGTCGGTATTCACCACATTGGGTTCAACCATTGATTCAATGATATCGGCATTGACGGCTACTGAACGTTTGCCTTCAACACGGTTAATCCTTGAGTAGCCAGGCTGCATGTCAAAATCAGCCACGGATGTGAACGGGACTGCATCACCCTGGCTGGTTCGAATATACATGTTTTCAAGATCACCGATGGAAATTCGTTCGTCCTCGGGGTAGCGCACCATGACGCGAACCTCGTCATCACCACGCTGCAGGCGCTGTGCCTGTGAACCATAGAATGCATAGCGCACCTGTGTGGATAAATCATTCAATGTGAAGCCCATGATTTCAGCGCGGGGTTTCAGTTGTAGTCTGAGTTCATCCTTGATGTTAACTGCCTCGTTTCTGATGTTGATTAGCCCACTGTAGGTTCTGAGTTGGGCTTCCAGTTCAGTCGCTGCAGCGGTCAATTCTTCAGGATTTTCACTGACTAATTGATAGGAAATCGGACTGCCGCCGAAGACCTGGCCTGTGCTGAAAACCAGGGATTTCAGTCCGGGCATATTGCCGACAAAACTTTCCAGGTACTGGGTCATCAGGTCGGCATCAATCTGGCTGGGTACATCCTTGTCCAGCTCAATAGCCATGGTGCCTGATGCTGCATTGCTACCCACGATAATCACGTGATCAACAATGTCGGTGGAGATATCTCCGGTTTCTGAATCCCTGAATTCAAACTGACCATTCATGGACAATGCGGCATCCTCAAGTTTGTTCATGACTGCACGTGTCTGACTTTCCGGGCTTCCTTCCACCATGGTGACGCTTGCCTGGACGAAATCGCTCGGGATTTCCGGAAGAAATACCACGCGGACAATACCGCCTGCCAGCAATGAAGTGGAAATAATAAACATGCCCACAAAAGTGGACAGCGTGACATAACGGTTTTCAATACATTTGCGCACGAAAGGGACATAGTAGGCATGCACAAAGCTTTCCAGCTTGGCATTCGCCACTTTCGGAATCCTGTTGAACCAGCTTTCATTGTTTGGCTTGCCAAAATGTACAAGGTGAGAAGGCAGAATAAGTTTGGACTCCACCAGTGAAAACACCAGACATAAAATGACTACCCAACCTATTGATTCTGTAAATGCTGCTGCGAAACCACTAATCATCAATAGCGGCATGAACGCAACAATAGTCGTTAATACGCCGAAAGTAGCAGGGATGGCGACGCGATTGGCGCCGTGAACGATACTGTCTGTGCTGTGCCCATATTTGGTCATACTATGGTGGGCACTTTCCCCGATAATAATGGCGTCATCGACGACGATTCCAAGGACCATGATGAAGCCAAAGAGGCTGAGCATATTCAGGTCAAGGCCCACCGGTGGCATCAATGCCAGCGCACCCAGAAAAGAAATGGGAATACCAACGATCACCCAAAATGCAAGTTTGATTTCCAGGAACACGCTCAGGATGATCAGAACAAGAAAGGCGCCCATCAACAGATTTTCTGTCATCAGATCAAGACGATCCTGCAAGTAATAGGAGGAGTCAGCCCAAATGCTCAGTGAAATGCCTTCTGGCAAGGTCAGTTGTCTTTCTGCTACAAATTGTCTGGCCGCTTCTGTAACGTCCAGCATGTTCTGGTTGCTGGTGGTCAGTACAGTCAGGCTGATTGAAGGTTTGCCATCAAAGCGGGCATAGGATTCCGTATCTTCAAAGCCGTCAACGATAGTGGCAATATCGCCAAGCGTAAGAATAGTACCGTCAACAGTGGTTAACAGGACAATCTTGTCAAAATCCTGGTAGTTATATGCCAGCGCTTGTGTGCGTACGAGAATTTCGCCACCTTCGGTATCTATTGAGCCAGCAGGCAGGTCCAGCGATGAAGCCCTGATACGCTGCGCAATCTGGTCCAGCGTAAGGCCGTATTTAAGCAGGGTGTTTTCAGAAACCTCAATACCGATTTCATAGGGGCGGTCACCAGCCATTCTCACGGCGGTGATATCTGGTAGTGCCAGTAATTCTTCACGGATTTGCTGTGCCAGTTCTTTCTGGCTGACAGGATCAATATCGCCATAGACTTCTACGCGAAGTGCATCGTTTCTGATCAGGGTGCGACTGACAGAAGCTGGCTCAGCATCCACAGGAAAGTTGATGATGCCATCCACTCGCGTCTTAACATCATTCAGGACTTCGTTGATGTCATAGGACTCGTCTACTTCGAGAGTTACACTACCACTGCCTTCATTGGCCGTAGAACGGATATCGTTGATACCGTCGACGTCTTCAACAGCTTCCTCAATAAGTACCACGATGCCTTTTTCAACATCTGCTGGTGTCGCGCCGGGATAGGCCATCGTGATCTGTATGGTTGTCAGATCGAAATCCGGCATGGCTTTCTTGGTTATGGTGTAGGCCGAATACAGGCCGGAGAGAATGATAATGATCATCAACAGGTTTGCTGCCACATGGTTGTGGGCAAACCAGGCAATGATGCCTCTTTCCTCTTTTAATGACGCCATAGTGTTTGTAATCCTGTTTACTGCAGAGCCTGGACAGTCTGAATTGTCCCATCCACGATATTGACCTGAACCGGTGTGCCGTTGAGTGGGTTTTCAAGACGAGTGAGGACAACTTTGTCACCACTGTTCAGCCCGCCTGAAATGTAGACGTCATCATTATTGATGGTCAGAACTTCCACTGTTCGCGGTCTCAGTCGACCCTCGTTATCGGCAGTCCAGATAATGTTGTTGGATTGCAGCGTATGTCTTGGCAAGACCACGACGTCCTCCAGCAAACGACCCTGTATTGATGCATTTACATAGGTACCAATTCGCAGAGGCTCTTTATTCGTGTCATTGCTGTAAAGATTGTAGGGGTCTTCGATCTGTACCACACTGAACAGTACCCTGGTGCGTGTATCGAGAACACCTTCTGTGCGGGTCAGTTTTCCAGTCCAGTGATAATCCATACTACCGATGCGACTGACCAGGTCCACTTCAGGCGCATATTCAGACTCGCTGTATCCAATTGCAGGTGGCAACTCTAGAAAACTGATTTTTGTTTCGGGTATTGGTAGGCGAACTTCAGCATAATCCACAGCAAAAGTTTCCGCGATAGTTGCACCGGTAGTCACAAACTGGCCGATGTCTGTATTCTTGGCGCTGAGCAGGCCGTCATAGGGGGCCCTGATAGTTGTTTTTGCCAGGTCTGATTTTGCCTGATCAAGATCAGCCTGGGCCGATGTGAGGCGTGCGTTTGCTTCTTCAAGCTGAGGCTTTCTCAGGTAGAGTTCCTTGGCACGTATCCTGGATTGTTCATCAGCTGACATCCTGTCCCATTCTCGCTGGGCTACATCGGCCTGGCCTTTTTCCTGTTCAAGAAGGCTTCGGGCAGAGGCAACAGAGGCTTCAGCACGGCTGACAGTCGCCCGATAATCCTGGTCATCCAATCGGATAAGCAAATCACCTTCCTGGAAAAAGCCACCAGCAACAAAGGCGGGTGACACTTCCACAACCTGGCCAGACACTTCAGACACAAGGTTGGTACGAGTGCGTGGTTCAACTGTTCCCTGGGAAGGGACGGTAATATGAGTATCAACAACGGAGACATTAATGGCGTCTACAGTGACAACCAATTGCTGGGGATCATTTTGCTCGGCATCAGGGCGAGACAAGCGCAACATCGCAGCAATAATGACAGCTACAATAATAATCAGGACTGGCAATACCTTCTTGAACATCTGTTTTTCCTAGTTTGTCGTGCCGCAGTTTGTGGTTCCAGTTGGTCCCGGTACATGCTTTCAGCGTTAGAAGAATGCGGTCTTGCCGGATAAATTAGCCCTTTTTGGTTTGATTGCCCGGCGGATACAGTTATTACGTACAACACTCTCTTTCAGATTAGTTTAAAAATTATGACTCGTGAGTCATAATTGGCGGAGAATCTTACTCAATATGACCGTGACAGGCAACGGAAATCGCGGGTGTATTGTGAAAACATTAAGGTTCCGGGAGGCCCCGGGATCAGTGAAGAGCGGCTTTGAGGGGCAGGCTTCGAATGATTTCGGCTTCAATATCCAGCCATTCATCAAGCCTGGGAGAAATACGATCCTCAGGGAAATACAGTGCTGCCAATTGCAGGAAAAGCCGGTAATGGCGAGCTTCGGAATCAGTAATTGCCTGGTAGAACTTTTTCAGCTTGCCTTCAGGCAGAGCCTGGGCAATCAGGCCAAAGCGTTCTGCGCCCCTGGCCTCAACAATGCTTGCTACCAGTAATCTGTCCAACAGGTAGGCCTCTGATCCCTGGTCCATGAACTTATGCAGTCGATTGACGTATTCATCCCTGGCATCAGATGCCGGTTCCAGATTTCGATCAAGAATAAGTCGAATGACCTCCCTGAAGTGACTGAGCTCTTCAATCGCCAGATTCAACATTTCGCTGATTAATTCCGGTTTATCGGGGTAGTGGGAAATCATCGACATGGCCATGCCGGACGCTTTTTTCTCACAACTGGCGTGGTCTTTGAGGAAAGTATCGAAATCAGACATAACTTTTTCCAGCCAGGCTTTGGACGAGCTTTCCCTGAGATTAAAATCCACGGTTGTTAAGATCAGGCCGCCTGGTATGGCAGGGTAGTGAAGGTATTGAGTAATGCATGCCAGCTTTTCCGCTTGCCCTGCAATTCGATTTTCAGCAGACGATAGCGTTGACGAATGGATTCAGGATCGAGTTCCTGGAATTTATCGTGCAGCTCCGAGGAAATCATTTCTGATTTAGCCTGGTACCACTGTTGCCTGAGTTCGGCCCAGTGATTCAGAGTGTCGACCAGTTGATCATATTCCTGTTCCAGTTTTTTACGCCAGGTCATTGAATCGATGAGATTTTCACATTTTTCAAGCGCTCTGTGATATTGCACTTCCAGCCGGGTGAGTTCCTGGCGGTAGGCAGAACACATTCTCAATTCACTGGTCAGGCCAATCCATGAACAAAACCGAATCAACCACTTGGTAGGATCCCAGTGATACCACTTGATACCGTTACGATAATCCCAGGCGAAGGTGTGATGATAGTTGTGATAACCCTCGCCAAAGGTAAACAGTGAGATAAACCAGTTGTCCCGAGCAGTCTGTGTAGGATCATAATTGCGGCTGCCCCACATATGGGCGGCGGAATTGATCAAATAGGTAAAGTGTTGACTCAGTACCAGGCGCAGGACACCTGCCAGCAGGAAGCTGCCCCAGATATCTCCATTGAACCAGCCCAGTAAAACCGGCAGCCCGACATTCATCAGCAATAATAGAAATAGGTAGTGCTTGCGCTGCCACACCAGGATGGGTTCTTTATAAAGGTCCTGAACATTGCTGGTGTCTTCCCGTGTACTTTCAAAATCCCGGATCATCCATTCGAAATGGGAATACCAGAATCCCCGGTTGGCAGAATAGGGATCCCTGTCATTATCATCGACATACAGATGGTGCCTTCGATGGTCTGAAGACCATGAGATACAATCGTTCTGCAGGGCACAGGCACCACCAAGTGCAAAAATAAATTTCATCAAGGGGTGTGCCTTGTAGGCTTTGTGAGACCAAAGGCGGTGATAACCAGCCGTAATAGACATTTCACAGAACACCATCAGGACGAGAAAACTTATCCACTCGAAACGGTCATAGCCATAGGTAATGCCATACCAGGGGACGACGGTGACAGCAATAAGGGGAGGAATCCCCAGCACAGCGAGATTCAATTTACGGATGGGGGGCTTGGATGACATTTGAAGTTCTGATAATCCTGAAAGCAATAATAAATAGAAACGTTAAAAGAAAAGTAACATAGACCTGTAGTAGTTTAAACTAGCCGAATCAGATACGGTTCATAGAACTGAATCTGTCCAAGACAGTGTTAACAAATATTGCTGAACAATCTGGCATTAAAAGGAACCAATATGAGCGGCGTTGATAGTGAAAATCTGGTTGATTTGCAGACTCGCCTGGCTTTCCAGGACCATACTATTAATGAATTGAACGAGGTTATAACAAGTCAGCAACAACAGATTGACAAGTTGCAGCTCCAGGTAAAAGCATTACATGAAAAGCTCAATGGCCTGGAAGACATGATGGAAAAATCAGCAGGCAGTAAGCCCGCTGATGAAAAGCCGCCGCACTATTAACTCGGTAAGCAATTCAGCAAACAGTTCAGCAAAGCTGATATTAAGGGTCAGCCTTTAATAGCTGAAACGTCTTCAGCCTGCAGACCCTTGTCACCTTCTGTGACAGCAAATTCAACACGCTGGCCTTCACGCAGAATGCGATGCCCTTTCCCCAGGATAGACCGGAAATGAACGAAAATATCTTCCCCGTTGTCACGGGTGATAAAGCCGAAACCCTTGCTGGCACTGAACCACTTAACGCTGCCAGTTTCCTTGTTGCCCTTGCTGACAGGTTTGCCCTTCTTGGCTTTGGCAGGCTTTGCACGTTTCGCGGGTTTTGAGGAACTTGTTGAATTAATACCTTCTGCTGAACACACCCAGAAACAGGTAAGGCATCCACTTACCAGGGCGACAATAAAAATAGCCAGCGGTGCCGGAAACAGCGTGTAAAGGTTTGCAAAAAAAGATATAGCAGCAAGCACTATCGCTACTATCATTGAAGCAATAAAAATCTTGATGTTCATGGTTGGCTCAATCGGAAATTGTGTCTTTGTTCTATTTATTATGTTTTTAAATATATGCTTTTATTATTGTGTCTGAATTGTTGCGCCTGAAATCCTGACTACGCCACAATCAACCGCTGATGGTATCACTTTAACCAGCGATTTTTAAAGTATGAATGAACAAGGTTTGTATCTTGTTCAGAGAGGAATCGGAATACCGTTGACGCGAATATCGGTTTCTGTGTCGGAATCCTGTTCAAAATCTCTTTCCGGAATATCGCAATCGTCAAGAATGGAGTTTATCCTGCTGCGATCTGTGGCAAACAGGTCAAGGTCATACTTGCGTGCCACATCCCGCCATGCAGCGGCGTATTCACAGTGATAATCTTTTTCAGGTGGCCGCCAGGCGCTGATGCTTCGATCCCTTTTCTTGCGATGTATGTCCCTGCTTACCGGAACAAGGTTCAACGGGTCGTTGGCAAATTCCATTCGTGTTCTGTCATCCCACTGAAAGCCATTGGAGACGTTGGCATAGGAGGGCGGGATGATATGGTCCAGTTCGAGACGGGCTGCACGCACAAATTCATCACCTGTATAGGGATCTGTCCATTTACCTTCCCGGATTTCACATTGCCTGGGATTACTCCAGGTTACCGGAACTTCACTGGTGGCCTGGAGAATTTGCGTGCGCATTGTCTGGCACTGGCCAACCAGCATCCAGTGCGGCCAGTCTTCTTCATTGTAGAAATCTTCCTGGTCGCGGGTATTCACTCTTGTCCGGTTATTACGAAAGGAAAAATCCCGCCGTGAAGGTGCCAGCCGGCAACCCTGCTGGTGGCAATGGTAATTGCCAAAAGGATCGTAATGCCCGCCATTACGGTCAAATCCCTTATCGATATGAGCGAAAACAGTCGTTGTCAGGACAGTAGCGACTGCAGAAGAAAGAATGATCAGAATTGTTTTCAGGTGTCCCATGGGCCCTCCTGATTTTGCTGCAGCTTTTCCTGGATTGCTCTATATCTATAACTGTTGCAACTTGGCAATCTGTTCCTGAAGCTGGTTCAGGGTTGTTTCGGCATTAGACAGTTTTTCTTTTTCCTTCGCAACAACCGCTTCTGGCGCATTGTCCACGAATTTCGCATTGCCAAGCTTGCCGAAAAGCCTGGCAATTTCCTTGTCTATTTTATCCTTTTCCTTGTTCAGCCTTGATAACTCAGCATCTACATCAATCAGACCAGCCATGGGGACAAGAACTTCCAGGTCACCAACGACCTGCATGGAAGAAGGTGGTGCTTCGTTATCGGCATCAAGCCACTCAACTGTTTCGAGTTTGGCCAGCTTGATCAGGAACTGCTTGTTATTTGTCAGGAACTGCTGGTCCCGGCTGCTGCCCTTGGTGAGCAGTACATTGATGCTGACCGCAGGAGAAATATTCATTTCTCCGCGAATGTTGCGGATCACGATGATGACTTTCTTGATCCACTCGATTTCCAGGTCGGCCTCTTCATCAATGGCATCGGCAGAGACGACGGGATAGGGCTGCAACATGATGGTGTCACCTTCGATGCCAAGGGTTGGTGCAACCTTTTGCCAGATCTCTTCAGTAATGAAAGGCATTAATGGATGCAGCATGCGCAGACTTTGTTCAAGCACATCAAGCAGGGTGTAGCGCGTGGCATTTTTCTGTTCGGATGTTGCGTTGTCATCCCAGAGAACGGGTTTGGATAATTCCAGGTACCAGTCGCAGTACTCATTCCAGAAAAAGTCATAGATAGCCTGTGATACCAGGTCAAAGCGATAGGCGGCAACGGCGTCTTCCACGTTTTGCAGCGTGCTTTGCAGGCGAGTCATTATCCATCGATCAGCCTGTGAATAGCTGTCCTTACTTGTCGGTTTTGTGGGCTGAGCTTCCTCTACCTGCATAAAAACATAGCGCGCCGCATTCCAGATCTTGTTGCAGAAATTTCGGTAGCCCTCAATTCGTCCCATGTCGAAATTGATATCACGTCCCGTGCTGGCCAGGGAGTAAAAGGTATAACGCAGGGCATCTGTTCCATATGCAGGTATTCCTTCGGGAAATTCCTTGCGTGTTTTTTTCTCGATTTTTTCTGCATCTTGTGGCCGCATCAATCCCGTGGTGCGTTTGGCAATGAGCTGATCCAGATCGATACCGTCTATAAGGTCGATTGGATCCAGAACGTTGCCTTTGGACTTGGACATTTTCTGACCTTCACCGTCCCGAATGAGACCATGGATGTAAACCTTTCTGAACGGAATATCATCAGTGAATTTCAGGGTCATCATGATCATGCGCGCAACCCAGAAGAAAATAATATCGAAGGCAGTGACCAGCACATTGGTGGGATGAAAGGCCTTCAGTTCAGCAGTGTCTTGCGGCCAGCCCAGTGTAGAAAAAGTCCAAAGGGCAGAGGAAAACCATGTGTCCAGAACATCTTCATCCTGTTTCAGTTCAAGATCATCGGCCAGGTTGTATTTTTCCCGTACATGCGCTTCATTTTGACCAACATAGATATTGCCGTCTGTGTCATACCATGCAGGGATTCGATGGCCCCACCAGAGCTGACGGCTGATACACCAGTCCTGCAGGTCACGCATCCAGGCAAAGTAAGTGTTTTCCCAGTTTCTGGGCACAAATTCAATGTCACCGTTTTCCACTGCTTCGATGGCGGGTTTGGCCAGGCTTTCAACGGCTACATACCACTGGTTGGTCAGGTAAGGTTCAATCACGACGCCGCTGCGATCGCCGCGGGGGACTTTCAGGGTGTGGTCTTCCACTTTTTCCAGTAGAGCGGCATCTTCCATGTCAGCCACGATTTGCTTACGCGCATCAAAACGATCCATCCCACGGTAAGCTTCCGGGGCATTGTCATTGATGGCGGCATCATGAGTCAGAATATTGATCAGTTCGAGGTTGTGGCGTTTGCCTACTTCATAATCATTGAAGTCATGAGCAGGAGTGATTTTTACACATCCTGTTCCGAATTCCGGATCCACGTAATCATCAGCAATGATTGGAATTTCCCGATTACACAGTGGCAAGGTGACTGTTTTTCCGACCAGTGCCTTAAAACGTTCGTCATCGGGATGCACGGCAAGTGCCGAATCTCCCAGCATGGTTTCAGGGCGCGTGGTGGCAATCGTGATGTAATCCTTGCCATCGGCCGTGGTCTGTCCCTCGGTAAGCGGATAACGGAAATACCAGAAGTAGCCTTTTTCTTCCTCGGAAATGACTTCCAGATCGGAGATGGCGGTATGCAGTTTCGGATCCCAGTTAACCAGGCGATTGCCGCGATAAATGATGTCTTCGTCATAGAGCCGTATAAAAACTTCTTCTACTGCACGGGAAAGACCTTCATCCATGGTGAAACGTTCGCGTGACCAGTCGATGGAAGAACCGAGACGTCGCAGTTGCCGAGTGATATTTCCTCCGGACTCCGCTTTCCATTCCCAAACCTTGTCCACGAATTTTTCCCTGCCAAGGTCATGACGGGTAAGGTCTTCAGCCTGAAGCTGGCGCTCTACAACCATCTGCGTTGCGATACCTGCATGATCAGTACCTACCTGCCACAGGGTATTACAGCCTTTCATCCGGTGGTAGCGGATCAGTGCATCCATGATGGCGTTGTTAAAACCATGCCCCATGTGCAGACTGCCTGTCACATTCGGCGGCGGGATCGCGATGCTGTAGGAGTCACCTGTTCCACTGGGGGCAAAGTAGCCGTTTTCTTCCCAGGTTTGATACCAGGTGCTTTCTATTTCATGAGGTTGGTAAGTCTTTTCCATTAGTGCTGCTGATTACTGCTTTATTTGAAGGCTACAGGAAGCGGCGCATTATAGCCTGCCACCCGGTTTCCCCCAAGGCTAATACACCCGGGGAGTCCTGTTTTTAGGGGAATTAAAGGGTAAAATTTCAGAGTAAGGGATCTATTATCGCTGTGCTGGATAAGGTGCGGTTCTTTGTTCAAAAATTCAAAGTTGGTGATGGTTCAATTCCAAACCCAATGTTTTGTAGGCGTTCCAGTGTTCACGGCTGATAGCCTTGGCTTCATCACTGTTTGCGACGATTTCCGCAATGCGTTCAAAATCCCCATGTCCCTCAGGTAGTTCAGCGCTCAGATTTATCAGCAACTGCCCCCTGGTAGTCTCATTACCCGGGTAGCCAATGAGTACAGGGACTTCATCATCTTCTTCCATTTCATCATCAAGTCCAACAATAGTGTGTGGAATGAAGCTCTCCGGCTTGAAACTCCATAACAGATCATCCATGTCCTGTGCGGACTGTTCTGACGGGGCATGAATATAGATCTTCATGCCCTGTGCCATGGCTTTTTCAGTCAGGCGGCAGGCTAAGAAAAGCCGCTGCTCTTCTTCAGCCTGTTTAAGTATGTAGAAATCCGCTTGTGGCATTGGCAACTATTTAATTATTGATCAGGTATTCTGTTAACAGGGGCACAGGTCTGCCGGTTGCCCCTTTGGCTTTACCTGAAAGCCATGCTGTCCCTGCTATATCCAGGTGAGCCCAGGGATATTTTTCGGTAAAACGAGACAGAAAACAGGCAGCGGTAATGGTGCCTGCTTTGGGACCACCAATATTAGCGATATCGGCAAAATTACTGTCCAGTTGTCTCTGGTATTCCTCAGACATGGGCAGGCGCCAGCAGGTGTCACCAATTTCCTGACCATGCTGCAAGAGTTTTTCGGCCAACTCATCATTGTTGCTCAACAGCCCCGTGTTGACATCACCAAGTGCTACGATACAGGCGCCAGTGAGTGTCGCGATATCAATGACTGATTTTGGTTTGTAGCGTTCAACGTAAGTCAAGGCATCACATAACACCAAACGCCCCTCAGCATCGGTGTTGAGGACTTCAATGGTCTTGCCTGACATGCTGGTCACAACATCGCCGGGTTTTGTGGCACGACCGCTGGGCATGTTTTCCGCGGCAGCGATAACACCAATGACATTAATTTTCGGTTTCAATGCACAAAGGGCTGTCATAGTGCCAAGGACACTGGCTGATCCACACATGTCGAACTTCATTTCATCCATGGCATTGCCCGGTTTAAGACTGATCCCGCCTGTATCAAAAGTGATCCCCTTGCCAACAATGACATTGGGTTTGCTTTTTTCGGTGGTGCCGTTGTATTCCATGACAATGAGCTTGGATTCTTCATCGCTGCCATGACCAACGGAGAGCAGTGAGCCCATGCCCAGCTTGCGCATTTGGGCTTCTCCAAGCACAGTTGTTTTCAGTGTTTTGTATCGTTTGGACAATCCTTGTGCTTGCTCAGCCAGGTAAGTGGGTGTGCAGATATTCGCAGGCAGGTTGCCAAGCTCACGGGCTACGGCCATGCCTTTGGCCGTGGCACTGCCTACGGCCAGTCCTTTTTTAACCGTTTCCTCAAGAGAACTATCATCGAGGTGCAAATCTACTGTTTTCAGTGTCGGCTTTTTGCCTTTACTGGATTTTGTCTGGTTATAGCGATAAACACTGTTTTCCGTGTACTGAGCAAGGGTTTGACCAATTTTTTCTGCCGTTGTGTCTACGACGGGTAGCGAGGCAAGTGTAATCAGAGCATCTGCCAGGGAGTATTTGTTCAGAGCCTGAGCTGTTGAGGTTATGACACTGGCAAAGCGTGTGCGGGTTAGCTCTGACTGTTTACCCAGACCAACCAGGAGTATGCGTTTGGCACGCACCCCAGCAGTTGCGTGAACCAGGATGCTTTCTCCCGGCTTACCGGCCATATCCCCATCTGCCACAATCCTGGAAAGCTGTTTCTTTAATATTTTGTCAATATTAGCGGTGCTTTCAGGCAAGACTTTGTTCTGATAAACGCCGAGAACCAGGCAAGAAGAAGGTATTCTGTGCAATGATGTTGTATTGATAGTGAATTTCATGGTGTTGGCTATTCCTGAGAATCAGTCTTATGGGGATTATGGAGTCAAAAATATACAGTATGTGTATAGAAGGGAAATTCTACTCTGGCACCTGATTTATAGCAAAGCAGCACAACCCTGCTGGCTGATGCCGTGGTGATACTCTAGAATTAGGCTCATGATTATCTCCCGCTATCTGACGCGGCAAATTCTCCAGGTCACAGCTGCAACTACCTTTATCCTGTTGGCGGTAGTTGTACTTGGCCGGTTCCTTAAATACCTGGCCCAGGCTTCACAGGGGGAAATTGATCCCGGTGTCCTGGCTTTGCTCATGTCTTACCGCATACCTGAGTTCATTCAGCTGATTCTGCCACTGGCGCTGCTGCTCAGTATCCTTCTGGCCTATGGGCGCATGTATGCAGACAATGAAATGACTGTATTGTCTGCCTGCGGACTCAGTACTCGTCGTCTGCTGGGTATTACCCTGATAGCCTCAACCATTGTGGCAGTGACAGTCGGTTTTTTCAGTTTCAAGGTAACGCCTTGGGGACTGGTGAATACAGCCAGCCTCCTGGAAGCGCAGAAAGAATTGAATGAATTCGATGTGATGGTGCCGGGGTTGTTCCAGAATATTTCCCGAGGCGCCCGAACTACTTACACAGAGAATATCGTTGATGAGGAAATGCAAAATGTTTTTATGCATGAGAGTGCGTCAGGCAGGGTAACAGTGGCTGACTCGGCAGTACCGGTCGAAGATGAGGAAGGTCGTATTGTCCTGTTCACCAATGGTTCGCTTTCAGAGAAAGAAGTGGAAGGCCAGGGGTATGTGCTGACCAGTTTCAACGAAATGGGAGTGCGTATACCTGACCGGGAAATCAGCATTGATATCACTGTTGAAGAAAAGGCCATGCCAACCCTCATGCTCTGGCAATCCAGTGAAGCATCCCACCAGGCTGAGCTGCAATGGCGCATATCCCTTGTTCTGTTGATTCCAGTACTGACATTGATGGCGGTTCCGCTGAGCCGTGTCAGTCCCAGGCAGGGCCGTTTTGCAAAGCTGGTACCGGCCGTGTTTCTTTATATTCTTTATTTCGGTTTATTGCTGGTGAGCAGGGATCTGACAGCATCCGGTGAGCTGCCAGTTGTTGTTGGTGTCTGGTGGGTGCATGGCATATTTGCGTTTCTGGGCTGGATTCTTTTTACAAACAGGATGCCTGATCTTTCTATCACGGGATTCCTGCAAAGATGAACAAGATTGATCAGTACATTTACAGGCAGGTGCTAATGGCCATGGGTGTTGTACTCATGGTCCTGGCCGGACTGGACCTGGTTTTCACCCTGGTGGATGAAATAGGGGAAACGGAAGGCAATTACCAGACCTGGGACGCTATCCGGTATGTGATGTTCGTTTTCCCCAGGCATATTTATGAACTGCTGCCCATGACAGCGCTGATTGGATCATTGGCAGGCCTGGGTGTTCTGGCATCGGCAAATGAGCTGGTTGTCCTGCAGGCTTCTGGCGTTAAAGTGATTCGAATCGTCTGGGCGGTCATGAAACCGGCCATTGTGGTAATGGGCACAGGATTGGTGCTTGGGGAGTTTATTGCGCCCAGGCTGGAATTGGCAGGCGAACTTGATCGGGCGCTGGCAAGGGGCGAGCAGGTAGCATTATCCCGTTATGGCCACTGGCAGCGTGATGCCAATGAATTCATGCATTTCAATGCGATTGATCCTGATGGCGTGCTTCATGGTGTGAGCATCTATAACTTTGAGCAACAGCAGCTTGCTGCAATCACCACTGCCGAAACAGCACTATATGATGACAACGTTGACGGTGAAGCAAACAGTGGTTACTGGGTGCTGCAAAATGGCGAGGAAATCCTGTTTGACAATAATAGCGACAGGCCGTCAGGTAGGAGCTACCCCTTCATTGAAAAAAGCTGGTCGGTGGGGCTAACACCCGACCTGCTTAAAGTCTTGATCATTGACCCCGACAAGATGTCTATTTCTGATCTCTACCAGTATGCAGAGCGTTTTGAAAACCAGGGTCAGGATGGCAGTGCCTATTACCTGTCATTCTGGAAAAAAGTATTTCAACCTATCACAACGGCAGCACTGGTAATTGTTGCTGTCTCCTTTATCTTCGGGCCGCTGAGATCGGCGACAATGGGGTCCAAACTGTTTACGGCAATTTGTTTCGGCATCCTGTTTTACCTTATCCAGAACCTGCTAAGTACAGTAAGCCTGGTTTACCAGTTGAATCCGTTGCTGGCAGTAACAGGGCCGATACTATTTTGTCTCGCTCTTGGCATGGTGTTATTGAAACGCGCAACCTGATACCGGATTCTTTTTCAGGTTTTCTCTTTTTCCATTAAAGGAACCAGGACTACTTTTGTGCTGGACAGTTTGCCGTGGATTGTTTCTCGCTCTGGGTTAACGAACATATAGAAAAACCCAAGACCGAAAACAAGCAATGAAGGTATTGCCAGAAGGAAGCGCAATACAGATTGGATGAGTGAGATGGAGCGTCCCTCTGCGGTAACCACTTTCAGGCGCCAGGCCTGCATACCAAGTGTCTGGCCGCTGTGAGTCCAGAACCAACCAAAAAAGGCCCAGGCACTGAACAGCATGGCACCAAAAAGGACATTCTTGTACAAAGGATCCAGTGTCACAGTTTCTCCTTCCAGGGTTCTGGCATTCTCGATCCCGAAAAGGGATAGAACGACAAAAGCGACCACCATCCAGATAGCCAGTATCAGGATGCTGTCATAGGCCATGGCAGCAAGGCGGCGCCAGAGTGGAGCAGGTGGAAGGTGTTCATCGGTCATCGTTTATTCACCGCGTTGTTCACGTAATTTTTTCTCGGCACTGATATTGATGAAGTTGCCTGCAAACATGACCAGAGCGCCTGCAACAACAAAGGGATCAATGCCTTCATTGTACAGCACCCATCCCATGATGCCTGCCAGCGGCAGGCGCAGAAAGTCCATGGGTATGACGACCATGGCGTCTGCGTAGGCAAAGGCGCGGGCAAAACTGTAATGGGCTGTAACAGAAACTATGCCCATCACCACCATCCAGAGCCATTCAGCCAGAACCGGTTCAACCCATACTGACCAGGCAGGAATAACTGTAATGGTAAACTGGATAACCGTGACATAGAAAATGATGTTCAGCGGTGAATTATTGGCCACGAGTTTCTTGGTCAGCACATTTGCCAGTGCAAAACACATGGCACTGACAATGACGATGAACATGGCTGGATCAGGATCTCTGAAGCCAGGCCGGAGAATAATCAATACCCCAACAAACCCGAGTACAAGCGTGAGTATCCGGTAGCGATTGATTTTTTCTCCCAAAAGCAGGGCGGCAATAATGACGGTCCAGACTGGCCCGGTAAATTCCAGGGCAAAAACTTCTGTCATCGGGATGGATGCCAGGCCAAAAATCCAGGCAAATTGAGCTGCCAGGTGAGAAATACTTCTGACAAAATGAAGTCCGGGTTGTTTTGTCCTGAGTTGATGCCAGCCACTGGCTTGCAGAAGACATGCAATCAAAAGAAAGCTGACAGCATTGCGCACGGTTATCATCTGCACGGTGGATATGGTTTCGGAAAGCTCGCGGGCAGATATTGCCAGTATCAATAGTGACGTCAGGGTACCGCACATCCAGAGCGCAGCAAGAAGGACTGGAGAAGGTTTGGAGTCAGGCAAAGATGAAAGCTCTGTATAAATGGTCGGGCAGTGTAGCCTGATTTAAAGATACAGGGTACAAGATCAAGGATCAAAGTAACGACCCGTCAACCAATACGGATTTATCAAGTTTCAGTTTAAAATCTTGACATGATATTTTAATGATCAACAATCCATTTGATCCTTGATCCTTGATCCTTGATCCTTGATCCTTGATCCTTGATCCTTGATCCTTGATCCTTGATCCTGCATCCTTCTCCAATGAACCTCAACGCCTACTTCCAACGCATTGGCTATTCAGGGCCCGAAGAAGCTTCATTATCTGTATTGCAGCAGCTTCATCATCTGCATCCACTGGCAATCTGTTTTGAAAACCTTGATGCGTTATTAACCGGCTCTGTAGATATCACGCCAGAAGCAGTTTTTGACAAACTGGTTAACAGGGGTAGGGGGGGGTACTGTTTTGAACATAACCGCCTCTTTTCCGATGTGCTCAGGTCACTGGGTTTTGATGTAAGTGAACATGCGGCGCGAGTCGTTTGGCGTTCACCCGATAAAACCCGGATGGCGCGAACACATATGCTGCTGAAAATCATGATCAGGGATACTCCCTGGATTGCTGATGTGGGTTTTGGTGGGCTGACGATGACAGCTCCATTAATGCTTGAGCCTGAAAGAATCCAGGAGTCACCGCATGAGCAATTCAGGATAGAAAAGCAGGGCGATGAATACACCATTTCGGTATTACTGAATGGTAAATGGAAAGCCATGTACATTTTTGACCTGGTACCGCAGTACCCGGTGGACTATGAAATGGCCAATCATTTTGTATCCAGTCATCCGCAATCACTCTTCACCACCAACCTGATGCTGGGCAGGGCGGATGAAAAGGCGCGACATGCCATGCAAAACCGTATTTACACGTGTTACACATTATCCGGGGATAAAGAACAGCGAGAAATCTCCACAACAGATGAGTTTCTGTCACTGTTAGGCAACACATTCCAAATTGATACGGGACCAGAAATAAACGTGGATTTGCTGGCTGAAAAATTCGCCAATCTGGCCTGAATACTTGACTTTAAAGGCGAAAACTCCGAGACTGCGCGCTATGGACAAGAACCGACACATGACAATTATCAAAGGTATTATTATCCAGCGCTAAAGCGGGTGGAATCTTTATTTATTGTCAAAAGATGTCAGAAAAAAGATTTAAGAAACCCGCCTCAAGGCGGGTTTTTTGTTTTAAGTCCTTAACAATCCAGAGTGACAGGAATATACAGTGACTGAAGCAGTCAACACAGAATTATTGCCGGAATATGTGGCCCTGATGGACACCACCCTGAGGGATGGTGAACAGACACAGGGCGTTTCATTCACAGCTGATGAAAAGCTGAATATTGTTCAGGCCATGCTGGAATCCCTGGGTGTTGATCGCATTGAAGTGGCATCTGCCCGTGTTTCTTCCGGTGAGCAGGAGGCGCTGCGTAATATCATCAGCTGGGCCGCAGAACATGGTCTTGATAGTCGTGTGGAAGTGCTGGGGTTCGTTGATCATAAGCGCAGTGTTGACTGGATCAGGGAAGCGGGAGGCCAGGTCATCAACTTGCTGGTAAAAGGCAGTGAAAAACATTGCACGAATCAACTGGGCAAGACGCTCGATGAGCATGCAAACGATATCCTGAAAACCGTGGAATATGCCAAAGAGCAGGGTATGCACGTTAATTGCTACCTGGAGGACTGGTCCAATGGTTACATCGATAACAAGCAATATGTGTTTGACCTGATGACGGCTATTGGTGACTGCGGCATAGAACATTTCATGCTGCCAGACACGCTGGGTGTCTTGAGTCCTGAAGAAGTGTTCGCTGCCCTCAGTGATATGTGCTCAAATTTTCCAGGCCAGGTTTTTGATTTTCATCCTCATAATGATTACGGACTGGCCACGGCAAACTGTATGGCCGCGGTGAGAGCTGGTGTGGCAAACCTGCACTGCACCATGAATTGCCTGGGTGAACGCGCCGGAAACGTATCACTGGCAGAATTAGCAGTTGTCCTTCGTGACAAGCTCGGAATCAGAACCGGGATTGATGAAACCCACCTGCACCATATTTCTGTCATGGTGGAGCAGTTTTCCGGGAAATATATTGCCGCGAATATGCCAATACTTGGTCAGGATGTGTTCACACAGACTGCGGGCATCCATGCTGATGGTGATGTAAAGGGCGGGCTTTATGAAACACGTCTTAGCCCGGAAAGATTTGACCGCAAGCGGACCTATGCCCTGGGTAAACTCAGTGGAAAAGCGTCAGTATTAAAAAATATTGAGGAGTTGGGCATTACCTTGTCTGAGGAAAACCTGAAGCGGGTTCTGGACAAGGTGGTCACACTGGGTGACTCAAAAGAAACGATTACCCCCGATGATTTACCCTTCATCATCGCTGATGTGCTTGAAAGCAACGAGTATCAGCATATCAGGCTGGTGGATTGTGAAATTCAGAGCAAGTTTGGCAGTGAGTCCCAGGTTAAGCTTGAGGTAGTAATAGACGACACGACATTCAATGAATCCGGTAGTGGCAATGGCGGCTATGCAGCGTTCATGAATGCCCTGGAAAAAATTCTTGGGCAGGTAGAGTTCGATATGCCGGAACTGGTGGATTATGCCGTGCGCATACCCAAGGGTGGTAAAACTGGCGCCCTGACAGAATGTACGATTACCTGGGCGGGTGATGCCCGAGGTAATTCCGGCAGGAACATGCGCACACGCGGTGTGCATTCGAACCAGGTTTATGCGGCGGTTGCTGCAACACTGCGTATGATAAATACCCATCTGCACAACCGGGTTCGGCAGGAATAAGTTAGGAGCAACCATGATTGACCTGCGTAGCGATACAGTAACCAAGCCCACTGAAGCCATGCGTAAGGTCATGAGTGAAGCCGAGGTGGGCGATGATGTCTGGGGTGATGATCCCACGGTCAATCGCCTGGAAGCACTTGCGGCAGACCTCACCGGCATGGAAGCGGGTCTTTTTGTACCCAGTGGAACGCAATCCAATCTTGTCGGCATAATCTCCCATTGCCAGCGTGGCGAAGAATATATTGTTGGTCAGAATGCCCACACCTATAAATATGAAGGGGGTGGTGCCGCAGTGCTTGGCAGTATTCAGCCCCAGCCAATTGAATTGGAGCGGGATGGCACCATGCCTCTGGAAAAAATAGAGGCGGCAATCAAGCCGGATGACTTTCATTTTGCTATTACACGACTGCTTTGCCTGGAAAATACTATTGGCGGCAAGGTGCTGCCCATGGACTACATCAAGGATGCCACCAGCCTTGCGACCCAGAACAAATTAAACAATCACCTTGATGGTGCACGACTTTTTAATGCTGCCGTAAAACTGGGTTGTGATGCCAAGGCAATAACAAGGTTTTTTGACAGCGTGTCCATTTGTCTTTCCAAGGGACTGGGTGCGCCGGTGGGATCGGTCTTGTGTGGTTCGACAGATTTCATCAAAACAGCCAGACGCTGGCGCAAGATGCTTGGCGGGGGTATGCGGCAGGCAGGCATCATTGCGGCCGGGGGAATATATGCCCTGGAAAACAACATAAGCCGACTTGCTGATGATCATGAAAACGCAGTTATCCTGGGCAAGGGTCTTGTTGACGTTGAAGAGCTGGAAGTGGATTTGGATTGCCTGCAAACCAACATGGTGTTTGTCAGGCCCAGGGATGGTCAGTACCAGGCCCTTGCTGATTTCCTTACATCCAATGGCATTCTGGTGGAAGCCGATAAAGTGATTCGGTTAGTCATTCATATGCAGGTAAGCCAGAATGATGTCCAGACCGTTGTTGACGCAATCAAAAGATATTATCGGCAATCATAAGCAGGCTTTTCATTAACGAGATTGAAATAAAGATGGATGAAACAATGAGCGACCTGAAATCATTGGAAGACATGGAATCCTGCCTGGGCCATATTCGCCAGTCCCCCTCGGCAGAAGGCCGCGTTGACATGATTGTGATCCGACCGGAAACCAATAAGCGCCTGGTTGCTGAAGCCGGTGAACTGGATACGGAACTTGGACTGGTCGGCGACAACTGGCTCACCCGTGGTGACAAGCACACGGCTGATGGTTCCGCCGATACAGGAAGACAGCTGACCCTGATGGGCAGCCGTGCCATTGCAGCCATAATTGATTCCGAGGATCGCTGGCCCGATGCGGGAGACCAGATCTTCGTGGATTTCGATCTCAGCGACAACAATGTCCCACCTGGTTCGCGTCTGGCAATCGGTGAAGCTGAAATAGAAGTCACGGACTTGCCACACCTGGGTTGTGCCAAGTTTGGAGCCCGTTTTGGTAAACCAGCCAACCAGTTTGTAAATTCCGATCAGGGTAAAAGTCTCAACCTGCGCGGAATCAATGCCCGGATTGTAAAACCTGGCATGGTAAGCAAAGGCGATACCATCAGAAAACTCTAAGTCCCTAATAGAGAAAAGACAATGCTAGAACTGTATCACCACGGATCTTCAGCCTGTGCCGCCAAAGTACGCTTTGCTCTGGAAGAAAAGGGCCTGGAGTGGCAGGGGCATTACGTCGATATTCTCAAGGGAGAACAATTCAGCAAGGAATACCTGGCGCTCAATCCCAAGGGAGTTGTCCCGCTGCTGATTGATGACGGCCTGGTGATCCCGGAGTCGACCATCATATGCGAATACCTGGAAGACAGGTTTCCGGAACCGGCGCTGATGCCGGGTGATGCAGCGGGGAGGGCGCAGGTTCGCGCCTGGACCAAGCTGGTGGATGAGGAATTGCATCCTGCCTGTTCAGCGTTGACCTACGTGGTGTCTCATCGACATACTATTCTTAAAAACGGCGTGAGCAGTTTTGAGGACTTTGTTGAGAAAGGCGACAGTGCCGGCAAGGCAGCCAGGCTGCTGAAATGGCAGTGGATTCAGGAGGGCATCAATGCCCCGGGAGCACGTGACAAGATCCAGCTGTTTGTGGATTACCTCGACAAGATGGAAGTGGCATTAGGCAGGAATGATTGGCTCTGCGGTACACAGTTCACGCTGGCCGATGTGGCCATGGCGCCCTATGTGAATCGTCTTGCTGCCCTGGCGATGGAGCCGTTGTGGGAGAACGGAAGACTCCCGGGAGTAAAGAGATGGTTTGATGCCATCAGGAAACGTCCAACGTTTGAATTGGCTTTTGAGAAGTGGTTGCCGAAAGAATTGAAAGCAGAAATGTATTCAAATGGTCAGAAAAGTTGGACTGAAATAGAAAGATTACTTTTTGGATAACTATAATATTTTTTTTAAACTGCCGTTGGGTTGTTACTTTCTTTCAAAAGAAAGTAACCAAAGAATTTTTCTCCCACTTCTTTTCAAAAAGAAGTGGCCAAGAAAACCAGTCTCAGGTTCACTGGCCCCGCTACTTAATACCAGTATTAAGTAGCGCGATCTCCCTTCGTCACAGATTCATTGCGACGGGTCGTGAAGACTCGGCGTCCTGCCTCGACTTCACTCAATCGGCCGTCCATGGCCGATTTTCCCTGCAATAACCCTGCTCCTCAGCAGCTCACATTCGACTTATCTCTTCGATTAGCCCAACAAAATTCCAACCTCGAAAAGATACCTGGTCATGAAAAGTCGGAGTGCCGACTGAAACCAGCCGAGAGAATGAATTTTTTACGAGGAGAAAAGGCCATGGACGGCCTTTTCAGCCCGGTTGAGACAGGATGTCGAATCCGGGCGGCCCCGGTAAAAAAGAATGAAAGAGGGAAGCCGAAGGCCTGGTGATCTGGAGGCATGTTTTCTTTGGTTACTTTCTTTGCGCCAAAGAAAGTAACAATCCTGCTCCGGCAGGAGTAAAACAGTTTTTAGCTCTTGGAAAGAGCTTCCGCCACTTTATCCCCAAAATCCGAAGTCGAAATCATCGTCACCCCAGAACCCTCTTTCGACAGATCCGGTGTACTGAAACCATCCGCAAACACACTTTGCATCGCATTCCAGACCTTCTTCGATTCCTCTTCCATGCCAAATGACATATCCAGCATCATGGCAACAGAACCAATCATGGAATAGGGGTTGGCGATGTTCTTGCCGGCGATGTCCGGTGCCGAACCATGGGAGGGTTCGTAATAGGCTTTCTTGTCACCCACACAGGCTGAAGGCATCAGACCCAGTGAACCGAGAATGCCGCCGCCCTGGTCGGAAAGGATGTCACCAAACATGTTTTCCATAACCATGGTGTCAAACATGCCGGGATTCAGGCACAGGTAGGTTGCAGCAGCATCCACCAGGATATTGATTACTTCCACTTCAGGGAAGTCGGCATGCACTTCTTCCATTACTTCATTCCAGAGCACGCTGGATTTCAGGACATTGGACTTGTGAATGTTATGCAGAACTTTCTTGCGCTTCATGGCGGTATTAAAGGCCACTTTCATGATGCGCTTGATCTGATCTTCGTCATATTCAAGGGTTTCATTGACGTAACGACGGCCATCCTCGTTGATGCCGGTTTCCTTGCTGCCGAAATAAAGCCCGCCAACTAATTCGCGGATCATCATGATGTCGATGCCGTCACCGATGACCTCCGGTTTCAGCGGTGAGAAATGCACCAGGCCTTTGGGCAGAAAGACTGGACGAAAATTCGCATAGGTATTGTAACGTCGGCGCATAGGCAGCAGGGCGCCACGTTCGGGCTGCTCGTCTACAGGGATTTTCTTGGATTCTTCATGACTAAGGCCGATCGGGCCTTTAAGGATAGCGTCGGCTTCATCGGTTACTTTCTTGCTTTCTTCCGGGTAGGAAGAGCCTGTTTCAAACCAGGCGCTGGCGCCAAATGGCGTATGCACCAGGTCGAAGGTCACATCATTGCGTTCTTCAACGAGTTTCAGGATCTTGACCGCCTCGGCCATGATTTCAGGGCCAATGCCATCACCATCTAGAAGGGCAATTTTGTATGTGTTCATGAAGGATCCCCGGGGGTGAAAAAGCGCGCTACTTTATCACTTTCACCCTCGGCATTCAAAAATCCGGGGGATAAATTTGGCAATGTTGTGGATAAGTTGAATATATTGATTTTTTACTTAAAAAAATGCCAGTGACGGTACTCAAACAGATTAAGAAACTATAAAATGCACCGCTTCAAAAAGGCGGCTACCCGCTGCCGAAAGATGCGGAGCAAATCACTACATGACCTCAACCCAGGCCAATACCACCAACCAGAAACTGATCAACTGGATCAATGACATCGAAGCCCTCTGTAAACCCAGCAATATTCACTGGTGTGACGGTAGCCAGGAAGAATACGACAGACTTTGTAATGAATTAGTAGATGCGGGTACTTTTATCCGATTGAACCCGGAATTGAGGCCTGACTCCTTTCTATCCCGTTCCGATCCCAGGGATGTAGCCCGCGTTGAAGGGCGTACCTATATTTGCAGCGAGAATGAAACTGATGCCGGTGCCACCAATAATTGGATGGCTCCAGACGAGATGCGCGGCACCCTCAACGGCCTCTTTGATGGCTGTATGGAAGGGCGCACCATGTACGTTATTCCATTCAGCATGGGCCCACTTGGCTCAGATATCGCCCAGATTGGTGTTCAGATCACGGACAGCCCTTACGTTGTGGTCAGCATGCGCATCATGGCGCGTATTGGCAGCAAAGTGCTGGATATCCTCGGTGACAATGATTTCATCAAGTGCCTGCACTCCATTGGTTATCCGCTGGCCGATGGAAAAGCCGATGTGCCCTGGCCCTGTGATCCGGACAATCGCTACATCGTTCATTTCCCTGAAGCACGTGAAGTCATTTCTTACGGCTCTGGCTATGGTGGCAATGCACTGCTGGGCAAGAAGTGTGTGGCGCTGCGTATTGCATCCGTCATGGCGCGCGATGAAGGCTGGCTCGCAGAGCACATGATGATTGTTGGTGTGGAGTCTCCGGACGGTGAAAAAACGTATATAGCCGGTGCGTTTCCAAGTGCCTGCGGCAAGACCAATCTTGCCATGCTGATTCCGCCAGAAGGTTTTGAGGGCTGGAAAGTACACACTGTCGGCGACGATATTGCCTGGATCAAGCCCGGCAAGGATGGACGCCTGCACGCCATTAACCCGGAAGCCGGTTATTTCGGTGTTGCACCGGGGACTTCCATGGAAAGCAACCCTGCTGCCATGGAAACCATGAAATCGAATTCAGTTTTTACCAACGTTGCCCTGACTGATGATGGTGATGTCTGGTGGGAAGGTATGACAGATGAGCCGCCTGCTCACCTGATTGACTGGCAGGGTGAAGACTGGACACCGGATTGCGGTCGAAAAGCGGCTCATCCAAATGCCCGTTTCACGGCACCGGCGAACCAGTGTCCAAGTGTTGACCCTGACTGGGAAAACCCCAATGGGGTCCCCATCAGTGCATTCCTGTTTGGTGGCCGTTTGAGTACTACCTTCCCGCTGGTATACCAGAGCCAGGATTGGTCGCATGGTGTTTATATGGGTGCCACTCTTGGCAGCGAGGCAACAGCTGCTGCCGAAAATCAGGCTGCTATCCGCCGCGACCCGATGGCTATGCTTCCGTTTTGTGGCTATAACATGGGCGATTACTGGAAGCATTGGCTCAGCATGCAGGACAAGGTAGACCAGCTGCCAACGATTTTCCGTGTTAACTGGTTCCGTAAGGCAGATGACGGGGGCTGGTTATGGCCTGGTTTTGGTCAGAACATGCGTGTTCTGCAGTGGGTAGTCAATCGTGTCAATGGCAATGTGGATGCCAATGAAACCGTTTATGGCCAGGTTCCGAAATATGAAGACATTAACTGGAATGGACTGACCTATGATCAGTCCACTTTTGATGAGTTGATGGCTATTGATAACGAACGCAGCAAGCTGGAGGTAGAAGATCAGACCAGCTTGTTCGATAAAATCGGTGACCAACTGCCAGAAGAAATGAAACAGATACAGCAGGAACTGCTGAATCAACTGGGGTAGCAATACCTCTGCGAAAAGCCCGCTTCAAGCGGGTTTTTTTGTGCCCAAATTTTTTGCAGTTCAGGGTGATGTAATCGTAAAGGTATAGTCGTCAGCCAGCATATGACCGTCATTAGTTCTTACCTGGAAAACGACCTGATACAAACCGGGTTCAAGGTTTGGAACAGGCAGATCAATTTCTGCGCCAAATGCTGTGGACTGGCCAATGCGGTTTCTTGGCAGGCGTACAGTTACTACATCACCAACCAGACTTAGCGCTTCATTGACAGGCCTGATCCGCAAGTTGGTCATGGTTACTTCGTCGGGGAAAACAAATCGCAGGAGTGTGGGAGCCTGATCTATGACCGCTTCATGGTCTGGTACAGTCGAAGCAATACCCACATGGGCAATACCCTGGGTTGATCCAAGAAGCAACACTGCAAAGATAAGAGTTTTCCAGGCTGTCATGTCAAATGTCTGGAATTAACACACGATTTTGCCATGATACTATGGCCCACTTGTTATCAAACCGTAAATAATATTGAAGGGGAAGCAATGTTGATACGTCAGTTAATTAAAGTATTCACTGTGCTGCTTGCACTGTCACCAGTTTATTCCATGGCGCAGCAATTGGGCCAGCTGGAACAGATAAAAGTCCATGGCAATTCACTGGTTGGCAATCTGTCTGGTGATGATCCGGAAAGGGATGTGAAAGTCTATTTGCCGCCATCCTATGCGAATGCTGCCAACAAACGTTTTCCGGTTGTCTATCTGCTTCATGGTTACACGGATACTGCCAACAACTGGTTTGGTTTGAACGGGAATCATTTTGTTAATGTTCCGGATGCTGTGGATGCTGCCTGGGGAAACGATGCAGAAGAAATGATCATCGTTATGCCCGATGCATACACACGTTTTAAAGGCAGCATGTATTCAAATTCAGTGGCCACAGGTGACTGGGAAAGTTTTGTGGCGAAAGACCTGGTGGCCTATATCGATGCCAATTACCGCACGATTCCTGAGCGCGCCAGCCGTGGCCTTGCCGGTCACTCCATGGGCGGCTATGGCGCCATGCGCATCGGGATGAAATATTCTGAAACATTTTCAGCCATGTATGCCATGAGTCCCTGTTGCATGGGGGCCAACCTTAATCCTTCTATGGAACAGTTTGTCAATGCCGTGGCTGTAACGAGTGATGAGGAGGTTGCCCAGGCAGATTTTGGCACCAGTGCCATGCTGGCATCTGCAGCGGTCTGGTCTCCGAATCCTGAAAACCCGCCTTTCTACATCGATTTACCCTTCAGGGACGGGCAGCTGCAACTCGATGTAGTAGCGAGATGGGCTGCCAATGCACCGCTGGTCATGGTGCATCAGTATATTCCCCAACTGCAGTCCTTTGAGCAGATTTACGTGGATGCTGGCGATAGGGATTTTGGCATCGCGAATACTGTTAAGGAATTGCAATCCATTTTTGAAAGTAACGGGGTTGAACACTGGTCGGAAATTTATGAAGGTGATCATGTGAACCGTATTCATGAACGTATCACTGAACACTTGATGCCGATGTTCTCTGAGGTGCTGGCAACGGAGTAGATGTTAAGGCTATGGCAATAGTATCCTTCACGCTCGACCTGGAAAAACATCTTGAAGTACACGATCGTCAGGTGGAAAGAGATAATCTCAGAGATTTTCTTGAGGGTTGTTGCAAGTTGAAGTCTTTAGGGTGGAGCTTTATTCCTGATATTGTTTCAGCTCTCTTTGCCCTCTGGGTGAAAGTCGATACACACCATGGCCTTCCCGTTCAAACCAGCCATAGACATTGCGGTACAAAATATCCCGGGCCTTGGGTTCATCTATCGCGCTGGCCAGCAAAGCAGCTTTCACCGGTCCATTGATGTCAAGGTATCCGGCAATTTTTACTGCCCG
>Ga0181560_10000261_pt1 | contig 46718 bp, 35 predicted proteins | sample 011ome_20_FD_133751 | JGI IMG/M metagenome (GOLD analysis project Ga0181560, IMG submission 133751) | Coastal salt marsh microbial communities from the Groves Creek Marsh, Skidaway Island, Georgia - 011509CT metaG (megahit assembly) | ecosystem: Environmental > Aquatic > Marine > Intertidal... | reverse complement strand
TTTGCCGGCGTGTCTCTCCGCCCACACCACGCTTTCGATCCCCGCCCTCGATGCCTTTCAACTCCATCTGACGCCTTTCAACTCCACCCCGACATTCGCTTGTATGGAATGGCCCTAAGGACGCCAACGAAGGCGCCGCGAGGGCGGCGGGCGGCGGATCAGGCGGAGGCGGAGGCGGCGGCGGCGCGATGACGGCGTGGCAGCTTCGCAACGCGGACATGCACTCGTTCGAAGCCGCGCGGCAGCAGTGGCGCGGCACCGCGAGGGAGTACGCGGACGCGGGCGGCGCCGACCTCGCGCATAAGCTCGCGAGCGTCGTCGACGGCGTGTTTCGCATCTTGCGCGGGGCGGAGGAGCGGCACCCGCGTCGAAACGGTATTCCCTCGGCCGTTTCTCCCGAGACCGCCGCGAGCGACGCGGCGGTCGCGGAGCGCGCGTCGAAGGCGGCGTACGCGCGGCTGCATCCGCTGAAGCACGCGTTTCCGGGCGGTCTCAACGACTTGTGCTCGTGCGTTTTCGCGCCGTGCGCGTGCGAGGGGCCGCCGAGGAAGGATCGCGACGACGCGTGCTGCGAGCGCGCGGAGACGTTTAAAGCGCTGAAACGCGCGGAGAACAAGAAGGCGCGCGTCGACCTCGCCGTGGACATCGCGAAAACCGTGGAGCGCCTCGCGAACGACGCGATCACCGCCGCGCGCGCGCCGCTGCCGCGCTTGCGCTGGTTCCTCGCCGTCGAGCTCATCACCTCGGGCCAGGCGTTCGAGCTGTTTCCGCGAACGCTCGCGGAGGAACGCGAAAACGCGCGCGCTTCGAACGGGTACGACTCGTGCGACGAGATCGTCGTCGACGACGCGACGGAGAGCGAGGGAGGCGGTTTGCGAAGGCGATTGGGTCCCCGCTTCATTCGCCGCGCGCTCTTGAAGGCGCTACTCGAGGCGCCCGTCGCGGCGGCGGAGGAGGCGATCGAGGTCGCGCGCGCCGCCGCGCAGGCGAGAGACGCGAGCGGGAAACCCACGCGCGTCATCGTCGACGCCCCCGCGCCGCTGCAGCGCGCGCTCAAGGAGGCGAAGCAGCGCAAGAAGGACGCGGAGCGCGCGTTGAAAACGCACGCGCCCGGCGGTTGCCGGCCGCGCGGCGGCGCGATGCACGCCGCGCTCGGGGACGTCGCGCTGACGGACCAGGGGTCGCACGACGCGACGACGACGCTTCGCGTCGCGATCGACGCGCACCGGCAGCACGCGAACCGTCTCGCGGCGGAGGTGGGCACGCTCCTTCCGTACCTGCGCGCGCTCGCCGCGGCGGGCGGGCAGGGCATCTCGGAGACGTCGTTGGATCACGCCACGGTGCAGCAGTCCGGGTTCGAGCTCTTGAACGACGTCATGGCGGGGCACTCGCCGCAGTGCTGCATATGCTGCGCCCCCGCGAAGGCGCCGTGCATCACGCGGTGCATGCATCTCGCGTGCACGCGGTGCATGGTGACGTGGTATCACGCCGCGCCGTTGCACGGGACCAACGCGGGGTCGGGCGCGCCGCCGTGCCCGCTGTGTCGGAAGCCGTTCACGATCGACGAGCTGATCCGGTTGCTGCCGCCGCCGAAGGAGGACGACGCCGACGACGCGGGCGGCGACGGCGACGGCGACGGCGACGGCGACGGCGACGGCGACGAGAAGAAGAAGGGCGGCAGGAGCACGAACCCCGCGCTGCGATCTAACCTCGCCGGGACGACGCGGTTTACCCCCGCGCCGACGCCCGCGCTGTACAACCGCCTCCCTCTCCCCGACGGCGAGGACCCCGCGGATTACCGCGACGGGCGGTACCCCGCGTGCTCTATGGACGGCGGGCGGTTCCTGGCGCACCTGCACCGCGCCGCGATGCGTCGCTCGCCGAAGATGGCCGCGCTCGTGAGCGACCTGAAGGAGGCGCTGCGCGCGCCGGGCGCGGCGGGCAAGGCGGTGGTCTTCTCGCAGCTTCGCGACGCGCTCGGGCACGCGGAGACGGCGCTCCGATGGGAGGGCATCGGCGTCGCCGCGGTGGGCGTGCGCGCCGGCGGCGGTACAGCCGGCGGCGGCGACCACGAGACGGCCATTCAACGGTTCCGCGACGACCCGGACGTCAAGGTGCTCTTGCTGCACGCGGGCACCGCGGCGGCGGGGTTGACGCTGACGCAGGCGGACCTCGTGATCCTTCTCGAGCCGTTTCTCTCGCCGGGAGACGAGGCCCAGGCGGCGAACCGGGTGCATCGGATCGGGCAGACGCGGCCGGTGCGGTGCGTGACGTATTACGTCTCGGATACGGTCGAGGAACGGTTGCTCGCGTACCGCGCGCGACAGAGCGAGTTTGGCGGCGGGGGCGGCGGCGAGGATCGCGGGGAAGAGAAGGCGGACGAGCTGAGCGTGATTCACGAGGGCGGCGACGCCGGGCTCGCGGGCTCGCGGGTAACGCGGCGAACGCTGGACCGGTTGCGGTTCATCTTCGGCATAAGCGACGGCGGCGGCGACGACGACGACGACGAGTGACGACGACGACGAGGGAGAGGAAAGAAGAAGAGGTGTTGTGTACTGTAGTACATCGATAGCACGCGACGCGATCGCGAACGAATGAAGAAGACAAGACGTCTTCTGTAAATCATCACAGCTGGTGCAGCGCCTTGGCCTCTCGTAGCACCGCGCGCACTTTATCCTCCGGCTCGTCCCCCAACCCCGGCACCGCCTCCGCTCGCCCCCCCGGCTCGCCGCTCGCGTCGCCCAACAGTCCCCGGAACGAGTCCACGACGCCCTCGGACAGACCGACGAGGTCGTACCCACCCTCCAGCAGAAACACGCACTTCCCGCCGCACAGCTCGTTCGCGAGCGCCTTGATCCGCGTCGACAGGCGATGATAAGTCCCCGTGCGAAAGTTGAGTCCCGCGAGCGCGTCCCTCCAGTGCGCGTCGTACCCCGCGCTCACGAGCACGATGTCCGGCTTGAATCGTAACGCCGCGGGGGCCACGATCTCGTCGAACGCGGCGAGCGCGGCGGCGTCGCCGGACCCCGGCGGGAGCGGGATGTTTATCGACGCGCCCGCGCCGTCGCCGTCGCCGACGTCGGAGAGTTTCCCCGTCCCCGGATACGACCCGTCCTCGTGCGTCGATACGAACAACACGTCGGGGTCGTCGCGGAAGATGTCGTTCGTGCCGTTCCCGTGGTGCACGTCGAAGTCAAATATCAACACGCGCTGGAGTCCGTGCGCTCTCTGCGCGTGCCGCGCCGCCGCGGAGACGGTGCCGAAGAGGCAGAAGCCCATAGCCGCGCGCGGCGTCGCGTGGTGCCCCGGGGGCCGGCACAGCCCGAACCCCGTCGCCGCGAGTCCGCCGTTTTCGGGTCCTCCTTCCTCCCCCGCGCGCGCCTTCGCCGACGCCACGACCGCGTCCACGAGCGCGATGGCGGCGCCGCAGCCGCGCATCGCGGCGTCGTACGACCCGGGCGTGACGTACGTCGGCGCGGTGTCGACGTCGCACGGCGCGCGGGTCTTCGCGAGGATGTCGAGCCCCTGCACGAAGTTCTTCGTGTGAACCTCCATGATCTGCTCCGCGGTCGCGGGCGCGAAGTCCTCCAACAGGACGAGCTCGCCCGGGCGGTCTCTCGCGGTGATTCGCGCGGCGTCGAGCGCGGCGAGGATCGCGGGGACGCGCGCGTTGCACTCCGGGTGGCCAACGCGCTCGTGAACCATGGCTGGCGACGACGCGTAGATTATCGACGCCGATCGCAACCAATCCGCGTCGTCCAGCGTCGCCGCGCGCGTCGCCACGGCGCGTCGCCGCGGCGCGGAGGACGACGCGTTTCGACGCGGGGGCACCGCGGACGAGGAAGAAGTCGCCGCCGCGGCGGGGGGCGACGTCGGCATCGCGCGCGTCATGATGACCGCCGCCGCGCGCGAGGAGTGTCGTCGACCACGCCACGTGGATTGCCACGACATCGTCGACGCGACGCGACGTCGCGTCGTTCGAAAACTGGCGCGGTGCCCACCTACTGCGCGCTACTACGGGGCACAACGCACGTCGCTCTCGCCGCCTCCTCGGCGCGATGAGCGACGCGGCGCCGCCGCGTCGCCGCGGGAACAAGCACCGCGCGTCGGGCGCGTGGAAGGTGCGCGCCGCGCGTCCAGCCCGCCGCGCGTTGCTCTTTGAACCGACGCGTCACCGCGCTCGTCCTCCGTTTTTCCTTTTTTTCCGCGACGGCGCCGTCCCCGCGTCGCGCGCGCTGACGCGCCGTTCGTCTCTTCTCGGTTCATCACACCCGCACAGGCGCAGCTGAAGGAGGACGCGATCGAGCGCGTCAAGGCGAACCGCGTCGCGATTCTCTCGCGCGCGCGGACCGGGAGCGACGCGCGCGGCGGCGTCAAGGAGGCGCTCCAGGAGATCTTAGAGGATGAGATCTCGCGCGCGAAACGTCGTCGAACGAACGACGACGAGGGCGGCGCGGAGGACGCGGAGGACGCGGCCGCGAGACCTTCGAGCGTCGCGGGCGTAGAGACACCATCGCAGGGCGGCGACGCGTCGGGCGCGCGCGTCGGGGCCCAGGGGGAGAGGGAGGACGACGAGGACGAGGACGATGATGAGATGTGGGCGGACGCGACGCCGCCGCGTCGGAGTCGTAGTCGGAGTCGGAGTCGGAACGGGAACGGCGCGACGACGTGGCAAGAGACGATCGAAACCCTGAGCGAGGTCGAGTACGAATCCCTCATGCTCGCGATGCACGCGTCCATAGAGGCGGACCTGCAGAAGGAAGAGGCGGCGATGCTCGCGGAGGAGCTCGAGCGCGCGGAGGAGGAGCAGTCCAGAGAGCTGCGAGACGCGGCGGACCGTTTCGACGCGTGGCAACTCGACTGCGCCGCCGCCGCGCGCGCGGACGATCCGGTCGTGCTGTGCCCGGTGTGCAAGTCGCGGCGGTTGATGCGGTCCAGCGGGAACATCTTCTGCGGCTGCGGCGGGCTGCGACTGTCGCTGAACGCGTCGGGCGGGGTCGTCGGCGCGGGCGGCGGCGGCGGGGAAGTCGGGTTGGCGCTCTTGCAGTCGCGGTTGGATCAGTGTTACGAGCGGCACGGCGGCGGCGACTGTCGATGTCGCGAGCTCTCGTTCGCGGTCGTGGACAAGTTCGGGATCGAGGCTCTGTACGCGGAGTGCCGCGAGTGCGCCTTCTTAGAGGCGGTGATTTGATTTAGCTTAAGGTTAGCGTCGTCGTCGCGTTTAATAAACGATCGAAAACGAGATATATATCGAGATCACTTCAGCCCCGAGAGCACCTCCCTCGCGCGAATGAACAGCGCCGCGCTGAACGGCGACCCGATCCGCGACAAGTGATACGCGACGTCGCGCTCGTCGTACCCCAGCGCGAGCCCCACGAGCACGCGTTCGTACGGCGTCACCGCGGGGCAGTCCGCCTGCGCGCCCAACTCGCTGATCTTTTTCGCCGCGAGCTGATTCGCCTCCCCGGGCGTCAGCCCGCCTGCGCCCTTCTTCCCCTTCGCCTTGCCGCTGCCCTTCCCCGCGGGCGCGCCGGTCATCTTCGCGAACGCCAACCCCAACAGCGCGCCGCCGCCGCCGCCGCCGCCGCCTGCCTCGTCCTTCGCGTCGCCGCCGCCTGCCTCGTCCTTCGCGTCGCCGCCCCCCGCCGCCGCGTTCGCCTCCGCCTCCGCTCGCGCGACGGCTTTCGCCGACCCGTTCTTGTTGTAAAACACGACGCTCAGCCCCGGGTTCCCCTCGACGTCGTCGCTCTCCGAGATCATGCTCGCGATCTCCCTGCTCTCGACGCACCGCTTGATGAGCTGCGAGACGTACGGCGCCCCCGCGGGCTGCTCGTGCGCGCTCAACCACCCCGCGTTGAGCTGGCACAACACGACGTCGCGTTCGCCCTCGAGCAACGCGACGAGCTCGCCCGCTTGCTGCGTCGCGCTCTCCACCGGGTCGGTGATGACCGCGCGGCGGCTCGCGGCGTCCGCGCCGCGGCACCACATGTCCGGATTCCGCCGCACGGCTTTCGTGAGGCGGTCGAGCGTGCAGACGTGGCGGACGCCGACGACTTGCGTGAGGAGCGATCGCTCGATCTCGCGCTGGTTCGGGAGATAATTCTTCCACGCCTCGAGCGGCCCGCGCAGCCACCCCGCGCTCGCGGGAACCGCGAGCCCGACGACGCCGAGGCGCGCGCCGCCCTGACTGCCGGACTGCTGAATCACCTGGACTCTGAGCCCGCGAATCTCGCCCTCGACGAGCCTGCGCCCGCCGCTCGACGTCCCGATCGTGGTCACCGTGAGGTACTCCACGCCGATCTCCGCGTCCTCGCCGGACGCGAGGCGTCCGCCGCCGTCGCCCGGGGTGAGCACCACCTCGAGGAGGTCGCCGACGACGGCCGCGTCGAGCTGCTTCGCGACGAGCGCGACTCTGCGGCCGTCGGGCTTCGCCTTGGAAGACGGCGCAAAAGACGGGCCCGGCTGGCGCGCGACGACCGCGACCGCGGCGATCGCGTGGTGGTCGCCCCGGCGCGTCTTTTTATTCTCTCTTCCGAATAAGAGGCAACGCGATCGCGCGGAGCGCGCGCGGAAGGACGCCGCGCGCGCCGAAACGCGCGCGAACGCGAGGTCGCTCGCGAGAAGCGCGTTCGCGGCCATGATCGAAGCAGGCCGTTCTGCGGCGACGACGCCAGGTCGCGCGCGGGTGACTGGCGACGCTTGGCGCGCATTTGGCAGCCTTAGCCATGAGATACTTTGAAAATATCCCTGACGCGCGCCGCGCGGCGGAGGGGCGACGCCGACCGCTGCGCTGCGTGGCCGACCGCGACGAGCGCGACCGCGGTCCCGCGCTCGTCTGTCTCGTCGTCAGACGCGATGGCGCGCGCGGCGGGGGTCCTCCTCGCCGCGCTCCTGCTCGTCGCGGCCGCGCGCGGCGGCTCCGGCGAGCGCGCGCTCGACGTCCGCGCCGCGCGCCTCGAGCTCGGCCTCGACGCGGACCGCGACGGCGCGTCGTCGCATCGCGTCGTCGAGAGCGTGGACGAGCTCAAGGCTGCGTTTCGACGCGCGTCGCTGCGCGCGCATCCGGACAAGGAGGGGGGCAGCCACGAGTCCTTCGTCAGAGTCGCGGAGGCGTACCGCGTGCTGCGAGAGAACGCGGACGGCGGCGGCGGCGCGCGGTGGAGCGATTTCGCGCCGCCGCAGAGCAGCGCGTACTGGGACGGGCCGGACGCGGGAGGCGCGCGCGAGGGCGCGGGCGGGGGCGATTTCTCGGGCGGATATCCCCGACGCCATCGCCACCGCGACGAGGAAGACGACGCGTCGTCGCGCGCGTCGCGACAACGCGCGCGGCGCGAGCGCGAGGTCCGCGAGCAGAAGTTCGACGAGTTCTTCCGCTCGCAGCGCGCGTGGGCGGACGCCGCGGGGGGTGGCGCGGGGGCGGGGCGGGACGGCGGGTTCGCGACTCGGCGCGCGTCGTCGTCGGCGGCGTCGGCGGCGGCGGCGTCGGGGGGGCGGCGGTGGTACGAGCACGAGCAGCGGAACCGGAAGTCGAGCGCGCGGCCGGAGCCGCCGCCGCCATCGGGCGGCTCGGGCGGGCATCCGCGTCATCACCGCGCCGCCGAAGACGCGCGCGATGACGCGGGGGGGTTCGCGCCGCGTCCCCGCCAAAACCGCGCCCAAAACCAAAACCAAAAGTGGTGGGCGCGCGGCGACGCGGACGGCGCGGGGAACAACCCGAACGCGCGCGACTACCACTTCCGACACGGCGGGCGGCGCGTCCCTCCGCGCGCAACGCCGGAGGGCAGCTCCGCGTACCCCCCGGAAGGGAGCGGCGGCGCGGCGCGGGGACCGTGGGACGTGGACCCGTGGGACGCGGAGGCGCGCCGCGCCGCCGCGCGCGGCGCGAGCGGCGAGGACGCGCGCGAATACGAATACGAATACGCGCGGTACGTCGACGAGTGGATCGACGCGCGAGAGACGTACCCGCACGACGACGACGTGGAGAGCATGGAGGAGTATGTGCGGCGGCGGGCGTGGGCGGACGCGCGCGGCGTGGGCGGGCACGACAGACGCGTCGGCGGCGGCGCATTCGGCGATGCATTCGGCGCATTCGGCGGCGAACGCGAACGCTTCGGCGACGAAGACGTCGACGGCGGCGAGCGGCGCGACGACGGCGGCCGGGACGGCGGCGCCGGCGGCGCGTGGGGCGAGCGATCGGACGATGAGCGCGAGGCTGTCGAGCGCGAGGCCGTGCCCGTGACCGACGTCGGCGAGGCGTTCGGCGTCGACGAGCTGTGCGCCGCGGGCGTCGCCGACTACTGTTGGGGGACGCACGCGACGCGCGGATGAGTTCGTAGCTTCCGCGATCGATTATTAACGCGCGCGATAGGTTCTAGCATCTAGCATCGCGCGTCGTCGTCGTCGTCGTCGTCGTCGTCGTCTCGACCCTTCTCGGTTCACTCGTCCTCATCGCTCTCCATCTCCTCGTCGCTCTCCTCCTCCTCCTCGTCGCTCTCCTCTTCCTCCTCCTCCTCCTCGTCCTCCCCGCCGCCCCCCGCGGCCTTCATGAGATTTTTCAGCTCCGCCTTCAAGAACGGCTTCTTCCGCAGCTTCGCGAGCTGCCACTGATCTAACGTCGCGCCCTCCTTCTTCTTCTTCTCCAAATCCTCGCACTGCCGAATCTTCTTCGCGAGCGCGCGGTATCGAATCTCCAGCGGGCCTTTCTTATCCGCCTTGAGTTTCATCCCCGCGGCGCCGAAATTCGTGTCGTCGGACTCGTTCTTCTTCACGAGCCCCGCCGCCTCGCGCATCGCCCTCCTCTTCGCGTACGTCATCCCCTCCTTCTTATCGCTCGCGATCTTCTTCATCTGTTTCCGCATCTTCGGGTTGTTCGGGATCCCATCGCGCTTCGTGCGCGCCTTGCCGCTGTTCGACTGCTGCCCCATCGCGCCCGCGCGACGAGAAAGTGGCGGCGGCGTCCGTCTCGGTTTCGGTTTCGTCGCGTCGGTTCCGCTCGCAGTAGACGACGACCTGACTGGACTTCGACGAGACGCCCCCGTCGCCTCACTCGCCGCGCCCGCACACCGCATCGCGCGCGCGCGCCATCGTCTCCCTCGCTCGCGATGCCCTCCGCCGCGAAAGCCGCGCGCGCGCTCGGCGTCCTCCTCCTCGCGTCCGCGCTCGCGTCCCTCTGTCTCGGCGGCGTCCGCGACCTTCGACCGGCGCCGCGGCGCGTCCCAGAGAAGACGACGTCGACCCGCTCGCCTTCCGCGCCGTCCGCGCCGTCCGCGCGGACGCCGCGCGCGTCGTCGTTCGACGACCCGTCGCGCGCCGTCGCGCCGCCGCGGTCGTCGTCGTCGTCGTCGTCGTCCAGAGACGCCGTCGCGTCCGCGTCGTCCGCGTCGTCCGCGACCTCCCCGCTTCTCTGCGTCGTCGCGCCGTACAGGGACCGCCCGGGCAAGGAGGGCGAGGTGGAGCGCTTCGTCGCGCACGCGTCGCGTTGGCTGCCCCGCGTCGCGGGCGTCGCGAGGCACTCCACGTGGATCGTGCACCAGGACGACGACCTCCGGTTCAATCGCGGGTGGCTCCTGAACGTCGGCGTCGCGCTCGCGCGAACCACGGACGCGTGCGACTACTTCGCCGTGCACGACATCGACCTTCTGCCGACGTCGGCGCGGCTGCCGTACGACGCGGTTCCGGAGACGGCGACGCACCTGTCGCCGCCGGGCGTGCATCCGGAGTACATCTACCCGTCGTTCAAGGGCGGCGCGTGGCTGTTCACGTGGGAGCAGTTGACAGCGTTCGACGGGTACTCGCACGCGTACTGGGGGTGGGGGCAGGAGGACGACGACCTCGGCGCGCGGATGCGACGCGCGAACGTCGCGCACGGCGCGGCGTTGAAATACCCGGGACCCCGCGAAGAACCTTCGGACGCCGCCGCCGCCGCCGCCGCGAACAAGACGTGCACCGGCCGCGTCGCGAAGTGCGACCACGACCCGACGGAGCGCGACTGCGGCATCTACCCGTACGCCGCGCTCCTCACGATGTTCCACGACATCCCCGAGGCGACGACGTCGGCGGGGTTGAGGCTACCCGCGTCGCGGTCGATGGTCGAGGGCGCGTGCTTCGTGCACGCGCACGTCGGCGGGTTCAGTCGCGACCTGATCGAGGAGAAGGCTCCAGACCTGATTTCGCGCACGAGCGACGCGTTTCAGGAGGGGAGGACCTGGGACGACGTCGTCGCGGGGACGTTCCGCGCGGACGAGACCACCGGGTTCGAGCGGCTGGTCCCGCGCGAGTGCGACGGCGGCGCGGGCGGCGTTTTCGGCGGCGGCGGCGAAGTCGCGCCCGTTCCAGGGCACGGCTTCGCGTTGGACGCTCTCGAGCTCGTGGACGTGGACGTCATCGACGGCGTCGCGGAGGAGGTGCGCGCGTCTTCGCACCCCGCGATGGATGCCCTCGGGGACCTCCCGCGCACGGCGTGGAGCGGGAACGAGTACCTGCGGAGGACGTGTCGGCGCGCGAACTCCGGAGCGGCGGCGGCGGCGGCGGCGGGCGCGACGGAAAAAAAGAAGGCGCTCCCGTGGACGAGCTCGTACGCGCGCGCCAGGGTCCGTCTGACGTGCGATGAGGATCAGTACCCGTGGTGCGTCGACGAGAAGCGCCGCGCGATGAACACCGTGGCGTCGAGTTGAGTTGTCGAGTAGTACGCGTCGCGTTTCGTTCGTTGAATCGCGCGTCTGTCTATGCTACGCGCGCGCGCCGCTAGCTAAGGTCAGGAAGACTGCGGGCGTCGCTCCGGGGAATCGCTCGCCGCGCCAAACGGCGCGCTTCTCACTTTCGGCGAGTGCGGCGACGACCGCGGGGAGTTACTGCTCGACCGGCTCTTCCTCGGCGTGATCGGCGTGAGCCGGTACTTCCGCGGCGACGCTGCCTTCTGCGCGTTCGCGAGTTTCAGCTCCATGAGCTCCACCTCCGCGCGAAGCCTCGCGACGCGTTCGCGTTCGAGCGCGGACGGCGACGCCGACGCGGACGACGGCGACCTCGGCGGCATCCCCGGCGACGATTGATACCCGTCCCGGCCGCGGTCGGGGGTCAGGTTCAAAGCATCCGTTTGCGGGCTCGACGGCCGCGGCGGCTTCCTCGGCGTCGAGTAGCTGCTCCGCGAGTGGTGGTGGTCCGTCGATCCCCCCGGGTACGAAGACGCCTTTTCAAACTTCCGCGGCGACGGCGCCGGCGACCCCTCCCTCCTCGACGCCTCCATCTCGTCGTCGCGCCGCGTCAGATACACGAGAGGAACGAACGCGTCGCGGAGCCCCGACGCGAATGCGGCCTCGCTGAACTTCGAGCTCCGCGCGCGCGCGCGCGCCGCGATCGCCTCGCGCGCGTCCGCGCGCATCGTCATCACCTCCACGATGGCGTCCGCGAATTCCGTCTCCGTCGTCGCGAGAAACCCAACCGCGTCCTCGCGCGGCGCGCTCGGGACGACGATGTCCATCTTCGGCCCGGCGCTGTCGTGCGCGATCGCGACCGCGCCCGCGGCTTGGTACTCCACGACGCATATCCCGAAGTGCTCGTCCAGCATCGCGTGCAGCCCCGCGACGGCGCCGCGCAGGTGTCTCACGACGTCTTCGTACGAGACGTCGACGTGGAATTCCACAGACGTCTTCAGCCCGAGCTCGGCGGCGAGCGCTCTCAGCGTCGCCACCCTCCGCTCGTCATCCTTACCTCGGCACCCGCCGACGATCTTGAGCTTCCACTCCGGCCCGTCCGTCTCGCCCGCGTCGCGCCGCGCCTCGTTCTCGCGCGCCTTGACGCGCGCCCACGCGCGCAGTTGCAACGCGTGGTCCTTCTCCGGCCGAAATTGTCCGACGGAGACGACGTATTTTCCATCCTCCTCCTCCTCCTCCTTCGCTTCCTCAATCTCGGCATTCCCCTCGGTACCCCCCTCGGCAGCCCCCTCGGCACCCCCCTCGGCACCCCCCTCGGCACCCGCGCGCCTCCTGCTCACGCCGCGCCCCTCTATCGGCAGCTTCTCCAGCGCGGAGACGTCCACGGGCGGGTACACCACCCTCGGCGTCGCCGTCGCCGTCGCCGACGCCGACGCCGTCCCCCCCCACAACGCGCGCACGTGCGCCTCCGTCCACGACGAGTTGCACATCACCACCGCCGCGCACCGCCCGCACGCGCCGTATACGCGCGCGAGCGCGCGATAGTACAGCGTCTTCGCCCACGTCCTCGCGCTGCTCTTCGCGGTGCTCTCGGCGTTGTTGTAGACGACCCGCCGCGCCTTGACGCGTTTAATCATGTCGGACGACACCGTGGGGTAGTGCACGTAGGCGGCGACGCGGCATCCCGCGACGCGCGCGACGGGGTATCCGAACGCGTGCCCGACGGTGTCGAAGAAGACCGCGGGTCGGAACGCGTGCATCGCCTCCGCGACGAGGATCGCGCTGCCGAGGGCTTGGAACGCCATCGTGAAGCACGGGTAGAGGCCCGGGTCCGCGAGCGCGCGTCGTCGGAGCGCGACGACGTCGAACGCCCTCGGGAGGATCACGCCGAATCGCTCTCTCGCGCGCGTCGCGAGGACGGACGCGGCGACGCCGTCGCCGCTGTACACGACGCACGTCGCGCTCGGGTTCGCGCGCATGACCTCTCGGACCGCGCACCACAGGACGCGCTCGCCGCCGCCGCCGTCGGACGTGTGCGGATGGAAGAAGCCGACGCTGTTCGGCGTTCGGCGACCGGCGCGGAGGTACGACAGCGCGGACGCGACGACGAGGAGGACGACGGAGACGCAGAAGTGCAAGACGTGCACCCACATCGGCAGCGCCGTGGGCGCGCGCGACGCCGTCGCCGCCTCCATCGCGGACGACGGCGCGGGGGGGGCGGGGCGGTCGCGCGTCCCCAGATTTGAACCGCGAGCGCGCGAGAGGCAGAGGTGAGAGGACGACAGCTGAATGGCTGGCGGCGATTCTTGAAAGGCTACAAAAAAAGTTCATCGGTCAGTTGAAAGGTAAACCGATCAAATGTGGGTGAAGATCGCGCCCACGCCTCGGATCGCGGCTGCCGCGCCGCGAGATATTTTTATTTTTATTCCACGAAGTGTTGAATCGATGACGCATTCATTCTTCCCCGAGCGCCGACGTCGTCGCACTCGAGCGAGATGGTGATCAAGGTGGGCGACACCTTCCCCGCGGTCCAGCTGGACAAGGACTTCCCCCCCGACTTCAAGGTCGACATGACGTCGCGCCTGGCGGGAAAGAAGACGATCGTCGTCGGCCTCCCCGGCGCGTTCACTCCCACCTGATCCACGTGCCAGGTCCCGGGCTACCTCGCGGGGCAAGACGCGCTCAAGGCGGCCGGGATCGACGAAGTTTTGGTGTACTGCGTCAACGACGCGGCGGTGATGTCCGCGTGGGCGGATCACATGAAGATCGCGGGAAGCAACCTCACGTTCCTGTGCGATCCTCGCCTCGAGCTCACGAAAGCGCTCGGGCTCGAGCTTAATCACCCGGGGCCGATGTCCAAGCTCGGGAACACGCGCTGCAAGCGCTTCGCCGCGTACGTCGTCGACGGCGTCGTGAAACACATCGAGGTCAGCGAGGCGGAGGACGACCCCGCGGGCGACGATCGCCCGGAGGCGTCGTGCATCGACAACATGCTCGCGAAGATCGCGGCGCTCTAATCGCGTCCCTCGATGATTAATTCATTCATCCGGGGGGACAGCATTAGAATTCATTCCTTCGTCGAGCAGCCCGGACGAGCGACGAAACTTCCCGCGACCGGGCGTTAACCACCCGCGGCGTTATGACGCCTCACGGAAGAAGGGACGATACTCCCATCCGTGAGCGCCGACAACTCGCCGCGGGGGTCGACGACGTGCCCGGCCGCTAGGACGCTTCACCGCGCTCGGTAGAATACGCGACGCTTTTTACGACTGGACGCGACGCGTCTTTGCGCGTTTGTGTAATACAAGTACGAAAACGTCGAACGTCGTCAACACTACGCTACTATTACATCCAGTAAATAAAATCTAACGCGCCGTTTGCGGCCGTTTTAATATCCCCCGCGTCTCGCCTCCGCCTCCCCCCTTCTTCGAAGCCACCGCGCTCGGGACGCGCACCGGCGACGCGAGCTCCGGCTCCGCCTCCGAGTACTCGCAGTCCTCGTCCTCGACATCCTTCATGGACGTGTCGTATCCCCCCACGGACCGCGAGTCGACGCCGCGCTGGTACTCGATCCCGTCCCCGGACTCGGACTTCGTCTTCCGACTTCGCGACGACGACGCGAGCGCGGTTTTCGGCCGGGGCCGCGGCGGCGTCTTCTCCGTCTCCTCCCGTCGCTTCACGCGCTTATCGAGGTCGTCTGAAAGTCGTCGAAGGAAGTCCACGCGTCGCAGGCGCTCGCACGCCTTCGCCGCGTCTCTCGCGTGCTTCGACAGCCTCTTCTTCTCCGCCTCTTCCGGGGTGAGGAGCTTCTTCATCTTCGGCGTGGACGGCGACGTCGGCGGCTCGGCGTTTTCCTCGTCGTCCGCGGCGGCTGCGGCGTCCGACGCCCTGGCCGTTTTCGCGGAGGACGCCGCCTTCTTCCACCACTTGATCCCGAGGTGCTTCGCGTGCGCGCGGATGATCTCCACGATCGTCTTGTCGTCTTTTGGGACGCCCTCCCCGGGTTTCAGGTCGTGCACGCCCGCGGCGACGAGCCGGTCGCGGATCACGCTTCTCAGATAGGCGCGGTTCTCGAGTCGCTTCCTCGCCGCCGCCTCCTCCGGCGTCGGCGGCGTCTTCTTCTCTTCCGCGACCATCTTGCTCGAGGATTCCTTCAAACGCGCGGTCGCCGCGCGGGGTTTCGACTCGATCCCGCGCTTCTTCACGTCCTTCTGCAACCGCTCCAGGAAGCTCCCGCGCACGGACTTCCCCTTCGGAGAATTGGCCGCCGTGATGTTCAACTTTCGCGCCGCCGCCGCCGCCGCCGCCGCGACCGCGGCTTCCGCTTTCTCCTTCCTCACCCGCGCGACCGCGGCGATCTCGTCCTCGCGCTTCGCGAACATCTCCGCCTCTTTCTTCTTCTTCAGCGCTAACACCTTGTTCGACGTCTCGTTCCTCACCGCGTCGTTCGCCGTCGGCGTCAACTTCCCCGCTCGAATCGCCTTGCGACGCACCGCGCCGACGAGGTCTTCGCCGACCGTCTTAAACTTCACCAAGTCCACGCTGCCGGGGATCATCTTCAGGACGTGCGTCGCCTCCGCGAGCTCGGTCGCGAGCGCGAGGGAGAGGTCGTATTCCTTCCTCAGACGCGAGGACATCAGACGCGCTTCGAGGAGGAGTAAACCCGCGAGGACGACGTTTTCCCGCTCCTCGCCGGGCTTCAACGGTTCGCACCCCGCGGGCGTCACCCCGGGGTCGATAAACACGGAGATGTTCAGGTCCTTCAGCGCCGCGGTCGCCGCCTTCTTCGTGACGCCGAGCTTCTTCGAGATGTACGCCACGCGGTCGGTCTTCGGCGGGGGCGGGACCGCCGCCGCCGCGGCCGCCAAGGCGGCTTTCTCCGCGGCTTCTCGCTCCGCCTTCTCTCGCCTCCACCGCTCCACTTGCTCCTTCGTCTGCTTCACGCGCGTCTCGCGGTTCGGGGACGCCGCCGGGGTGGCCGCCGCGGCCGCCGCCGCGCGTTCCTCCGCCTCCCTCTCCGCTTTCTCGCGTCGCCACCGCTCGAGCTCCGCTTTTGTTTGCTCGCGATGCCGCGGCGACGACGACGGCGAGTGTTTACTCTGCGCCGCCGCTCTCTCGCGCGCAGCCTTCTCCGCGGCTTCGCGCTCCGTCTTCTCTCTTCGCCACCGCTCCACCTCCGCTTTCTTCCGCTCCGCCTCCGCTCTCGCCCTCGGCGACGGCGGCGGCGGGAGGACCGGCTCCTCTCTCGCGATCGGCGGGGGCCTCTTGTGCTCCACCACGACCGGCGGCGGGCGGAATCTCTCCGTCTTCATCTTCGGCGAGACCTTCGCGTCTTCTTCCTTCTTCCTCGCCGCCGCCGCTTCCCTCTCCTTCGCGGCGGCGGCTTCTCTCTCGACAGCCTCCGCGGCCGCTCGCTCCTCCGCGGCTCTCTTCTCTTCCGCTTCGACGCGCGCCGCCTCCTCTCTCGCGGCCGCGGCGGCTTTCTCTCTCTCTCTCTCGAGCCGCTCTCGCTCCGCCGCTTCTTCCTTCTCCTTGACGATGTCGACCGCCTCCGCGCGCCAGTGCTTCGCCGTCGCCCTCGACATCGCCGCGTTCGTCGCCTCGAACGACTCGCTGCCGTTCTCTTTCCCGAGCTCGTACGAGGGCACGACCTCGACGCCGACGACTTCGACGACTTCCGCGGCGAATACCACGCCCTCGGAGATCGCCGCGGCGTCCACGCCCGGGCCGTGCGCGAGCGCGAGCGCGCCCCACGGCTTGCACATGCCACCGATGTCTCTCAAGAAGTCTTCTTGACGCTTCTCCCTCCGGACCGACGCGGCGTCTATGGACTCCGCGGCGACGACGTCGATCGAGCCCGGTCTCGACGGCGGCGGCGTCACGAGCATCATCGTCGCCGCCTCGTGTTTGCCATCCCCGAGCGCGCTCTTCGCGGCGTCGATGACAGTCTTCATCGAGCCGTTCGCGTGATCGTACGTCAACGCGAACGATCCCGCGCCCATGGCGTACCTCGCGAGCGCGTCCGCGTGCGGGACCGCGTCCGCGATGAGGACGACGTCCTTACCGCGCGTGGATTTCGTCAAAAAGTCATCCCCGTGCCTCGCGACGGATTCTCTCGTCTTCTCCTTCAGCGTGAGGAGGACGAGCCGCGAGGCCGCGATGGCGTCGGCGACGCGCGCCAAATTCACGATGTACACGTCCGCGCCGTCGGGCTCACACGCGATCATCGTCGCGGGAAACCCGGCGTCGCCCGACGTGACGCAGTTGACTTCGCCGAAGGTGTCGCCCGGGAGAAGCGGGAGTTTCGACGCGGGCGTGTCGCCGTCGCTCTTGACGAGTCGACACGACCCCTTCGCGATCACGAATAACGCCCCGCCGTCGGCGTTTTCGGGATCGCCGTGTTTCGCGACGGCGACGCCGGGTTTCACGTGCGAGAGTACCGCATGAGACGCGAGCGTTTTGACGACGGCGTCGTCGTCCATCCCCGCGAAAATCGCGCGTCGCGCCGGCGTCGCCTCCGCGCCTGTCCGCGCGTCCGCCTTTTGCGCCTTCAGCGCCACCGTCAAGAGCTCGAGCGCGGTCGGCACTTCGGTCTCGTCCGGGATGTCGTCGTCCTCTTCGAAGTCCTCCTCCGCGTACTCGTCGGCGGCAGACCCCGAGCGGGATCCCTCCTCGGCCGCGTCGCGTCGCCCCGACGCGGCGGAGTCCGGCTCCGGCCGCGGCGTCGACGCGAGAGACTCGGGGAGCGGCGACGCGGGGAGAGACTCGGGGAGCGGCGACGCGGGGAGAGACTCGGGGAGCGGCGACGCGGGGACGGAAGACGGCGCCGGCGACGCGGGCGCGGACTCCCGCGGCGGCGAGGCCGGCGTCGAGATCGGCGGCAGCACGCTCGAGGGGACCGGCGACGCGGGCGCCGGCGACGCGGGCGCCGGCTCTTCCTCTTTCTCTTTCTCGGCCGGCGCGGCGACCGCCACGGCGACCGGCGCGACCGGCGACGGCGACCGGACCTCCGCCGCGTACTCCTCGTCCGTGAGCTCGTCCGGGAGCCGCTCGTGAAGCTCCTCCGGGAGCTCCGCGTCCTCGTAATCGATCGACTCCTCTTCCGGGAAGTCGTTCTCCGCCGCCGCCGCCGCCGCCGCCGCCGCGGGCGTCGACGGCGCGTCCCCCGGCAACGGCGTGAGTATCCCGCCCTCCTCTCGCGTGCGCATCGCGCTCCGTTCGATCGTCTCGTACAACGCGCGCAGCGTGCTCGAGGTTTTCATCGCGTCGAGCGCGGCCCACGGGATCGAGAACGTTCGCAACGCCGACGACGCGGCTTTGCGTTTGCGAGGGAGTCCGCCGAACGGATTGCCGCCGCGCCGCGCGGCGTTTCCTCGCGCCATCGCCTGGATCTTCGTCGCCGCCGCGTGCTCATCCGGCGTCGCCTCGATCGTCGCCACCGCGCGGGGCGCGACGACGACGTCGCCCTCCTTGAGCGCGGTCACGCTCCGGTGCGTCTCCACCTTGAACGCGTACGCGACGGCGCCGACGAACGACCCGGGCGGGAGCGTCGTCCCCTTGTCGTCGATAAACTCGCCCTGCGTGATCACGTGCACGTCCGCGGGCGCGACGCCCGCGGCCTGGAGGACGTCGCCCTCGAACAACCCGCGCGCGCACTCCGGGATGGTCGACGGCGCGATGGCGTCCACGAGCGCGTCGTGGAAGGCCTCGTCAGACAGGTCTGCGGAGGAGGAGGAGGAGACGAGGGGAGCGCGATGAGCGACGGACGAATCGAGTCGGGGAAGGGACGACGAGAAAAAGCGTCGGACGACGCGACGTCGCGCGGCGGGAGCGTCGCGAGTCGCACCGTCGGGCAAGATCCCGGGCCATCGCGTCGATAGCGCCGCCCGCAGTCGCGTCGCCCTCTCGAACGGTGAGATCTCCATCATGCGACGTGTGCCCACGCCGAGGCGCGCGTCGCGATGGCGCGGCGCGCGCGAAATCGCGCCTCATCAACGTACACTTGAAACAGAAAGTTGACGTATATTTTAATTTACGTACGAAAGGCGGTAAGGTAAGACGATGCGTCGTTGACGACTGTTACAAGGCTTCACCGCGCTCACTCGAGAACCCTCACGCACTACTTGACGACGTAGTGGATGTTCATTTTCCTGAACCCCTTCCCCGCCCAGTCTGGATGCTTCGTGTCGAAATCCCGCTCCGGTCGGCTCCCTTCGTACTCCAACGGGCGAGAGTTGTACAAAACCTTGTCGCCGTTCCCGGGCAGGCGCATCCCCAACCCGACGTCCAGGTTCTGCCGGAACGGGCTCATCAGGTGCCGGTGCTCGACCCACTCGTCCCTCCCGAGCCGCCCCGGAAGCAACCCCGCGTCCGGGCGCAGCTGCGCCGCGGTCTTGTAGATCAAGTCGTACAGCGGCCGTAATATTTTCGACATCCGCATGATCTCCGGGAGCGCCGTCATCGGAATCGCGTACGCCCTCGCCGGCGGCGCCTCCGGCCCGACGTCCGCCGCGATCACGTTGTTGTGCGTGTACGCGTCGTAGCACACGGACACGGTCGCGAGTAAATCCCCCGGGTGGAAGATGTTCACGCGTTTCTTGTCGTGATTGAACGCCTCGAACGTGCCCTCTAGGACGACCCACACCGCGATCGGCTTCGAGTTGTACTTGATAATCTCCTGCCCGGGCTCGAACGTGTGCTCGCCCGCGTTCGGGATGTACGCCACCTCGTACAGCGACTTCGCGAACTGCTCCACGGTGAGATCCTCCGCGAGCGTCCCGGGATGCCGCTCGTCCAGCGCGCGTTTTAAATCCGTCGTCACTCGAAGCACCTCGTCGTTTATCTCAAACACCTTCTCCGCGCGTCTCGCTTGCGCTTGCTGCAGACGCCCGACGTCCATGCGTATCGTGTGCGCCCACCACGAGATCTGCTGGTAAATCACCGCGAGCTCTTTCGTCGTCTTCGCGGCGGCCATTCCGATCCACGGGATCGCGTAGCACATCGGCTTCTCCTTCGTCTCCGCGTCTTCGCCCTCCGCGAGCGGCGCGGCGGTCACCTTGTGATGCGTGAAGACGTCGAAGAAGTACGACACCGAGCCTATGAACTCGCCCGGCTTGATCGTCGTCACGAGCTTGCCCTCGCGGTCGTGCGCGTGGAAGAGGCCTTTCGTGACGACGTACACCGCGGGAGGGACGGCGTCGACGTCGTGAATGAGCTTTCCGTGATCGAACGTCACCTCGCCCGCGCCCTTGCAGATGCTCACGGGACGAAGCGCCTCCGCGAAGTCGAGGTCGTTCATGTCTGCGGAGGGAGGGCGAGAGGGAAGGCGGGTGAGCGAGGGGGCGGGGATCGGGGATCCCGGCGGGGACGGTCGGTCCCGGGAAGACGCGTCTCTTCCCGGGAATTATCTATCGTATCCCGAATCGGGAAACGCGGACGACGCGCGAAGAATCGGGAGGGGACGCACGAGGCGATATCGTCCCGGGCCACTTCTTGACGAAGGTTTCGCGGAACAGCCTGCACGCGGCGACGTCATCGCGCGTCACCGCGCAGTAGCACAGCGAGTCCGGGTCTACGCTCGGGCGCGGCATCGTGCGCGCGTGCGCTCGCGCGGCGCGGATGTGCGTCAATGCGATTTATTCCCGAGGGTCCGTGACGCGAGCCGCGAGCGCCGGCGCCTGCGGCGCGCAGAAGGGCGTCCGAGATAAAAGTTGGCACTCAAAGTTGGCGCGCGCCGTCCGACGTCGCCGCACGCGCGCCGCGCGTTCCCAACCTCCCCTCCCCCCCGAACCCCCTCTGCTCGCGCCATCATGACGGACGACGGGCTCACGGAGTACGAGCGCCAGAGGCTCGCGCACGTCGCGAGGAACAGAGAGTACATGGCGCGCCTGGGCGTGCTCGATCTCGCGGCGACGATCGCGCCTCCTGAGGTGCGTTCTATACACTGGTCCCCATACGACCCCGTCGCCGTGGTGAACGCCGATCCTTAAGGACTTTTGCCGTCGTCTCTCTCCGCCCAAACCTCGCTTTCAATCCCCGCCATCGACGCTTTTGAACGCCATCTGACGCCTTTGAACTCCACCCCGACATCGCTTTGTATGGAATGGCCCTGATCCCGCGGCGTCCTCGAAGCCGACGAATCGCGCGAAGCGCAAGGCGAAGCGCCCGCCGACGGAGCCGACGCGCCGCAGCGGGCGCGTGCGGAACGTCAAGCCCGAGCACGACGGCAGCGCGGTGGACGCGCTGATGGACGACGAGGACGTCGGCGGGAGGCGCGCCAAGGCGAGGCGGCGCGCGAGGCGAGACGACGACGACGACGACGACGACGATGTCGACGACGACGACGTTCGAATCGCGACGGGCCCCGCGGGCGCGGGCGTGTGGTCGAGCGAGCAGGCCGCGCTCGAGGCGTCGACGCGGTGGCTCGAGGACGCGCGCGCGCTCATGCTCGCGCGGACGGCGTCCATCGCGCCGAAGGGAGGGGGTAAGCTCACGAACGTCGGCGCGAGGGACGCGTGGAGGTCGGAGGCGGTGCGCCGATGGGGGAAGGGCGTGCCTGCCGCCGACGCGGTGTCCGATTGGGAGAAATGGGTGACGTCGCGCATAGGGACGCCGCCGCCGCCGAGCGATCTGCAGCTGTTGCAGGAGTACTACGCGCACGACGCGTGGCAGCTCCTCGTCGCGTGCGTGCTCATGTCCAGGGTGCGCGCGAGCTCGAGCGGGGCGGGGAACGAACCGTTCGCGTCATCGTGTTTATTTTTTTGGATTTTTTTGGTTCCGTTTCCGTTCCGTTCCTCTCTCCGCCGCCGCGACTGACCGCTCCCTCATCCCCTCGTCCCTCTCGCCCTCTTTCCAGGTTTCGAGCTGGGAGTGCAAGCACAACACGATCAGCGCGTTCTTCGCGAAGTACCCCACGCCCACGGCCGCGCTCGCGGCGAAACCGAACGACGTCCTCGAAGTCATCCGACCGCTCGGGCTCTTCCCGAACCGGTTCCGATCCGTCGTGGAGATCAGCGCGAAGATACTCACTGAGGCGGGGCCGCTCGACGTCGGGCCGGACCAGGAGCGGAAGATCTACGGCGTCGGCGAGTTCGGGATCGACTCGTTCAACGTGTTCTGTCGCGGGGATCTGAGCGTCAACCCGGGGGATAAGACGTTGCAGTCGTTCGTGAACTGGCAGAGACGCCGCGGCCACGAGAAAAAGAAAAAATAATTGAAGTTTGATCTGATTGCTATTCGAATCCTCGCCTCGTTCGATTCACACGCCGTCCTCCTCCGCGGTCGTTTCCCCGACGTCGTCGCTCGTCAACTCGTCGTCGTCAAAACTCGCGGACATGAACGGGTCGAGGACTAACCTGCGCGCCGCCGCGTCGATCGCGCGCGCTTCGTTCACCGTCTGCAACAGAGGGAACACGTCGCGCACCGTCCCGAGCGTCAGCCCTCCGCCGTCCCCGCCGTAACCGCCGTCCCCGCGGCGTTTTCCTTTCCCTTTCCCCTCTCCCGCCCTAAACGGCTTCACGTTCACGTCCTCCAGCGCCCCTCGCGTCGCGAATATCCTCGCCCCGTATGGCGCGTACCTCAGCGCGAGCGCGGTCGCTTTCCACGCCTCCGCCGCGCCGCCGACGACGTCGTAGCTGTTCTGTTCGAACTCCTTCCCGGCGAGCAGCGTGGACTCGAACACGAAGGACCCATCGTCGTCGTCATCGCTCCCGTCCGCGAACGTCGCCTTGCCTACGAGCACCGCGCCGAGGACGGCGCCGGACATTCCGGTGACGTCGTCCAACGCGTCGTACGGCAGTTGGATTCCCATGTCGATCGGCGGCGTCTGCAGCAGCTGCAGCGTCGTCTGCGCGTGCTCGCTTCGCGCGCCGTCGACGTCGTCGTCCGAGGTGGTGAGGAGCAGCGCGAGGACCGGGCGCGAGGCGACGTCCGCGGGAAGGCGCGACGCCGGGTCTGCTGGGGCGTCGATTCGCATCGATTCGATCTCGTCTCGCGCGCGCGGGAGGTGATCTTTCCATCCGGCCTGGGTCAGGACGAGCGCGAACCCGGCGTCGGAGACGCTCACGCCCGCGACTTCCATCTCGACGAGGTCGGAGACGCTGACGGCGTCGTCGTCGTCGTCCGCGCTCGCGCGCGGCGCGAACGCGCGCGAGCGAGGACGAGGACGGACCCGCGCGGCGATCGACGATCTCGACGACGACGTCGACGACGCGACGACGCGCGAACGACGACGGCGACGCGCGGACGACGCGACGCGCGCGGTCGCGGGGACGACGCGCGCGGCGGCGGCGGCGGAGGACGCCATCGTCGTCGTCGCGGCGTGCGAGGGCGGCGCGACGAGCGCGTGTGGCGACGCGGTCGCTCGCGTCCGTCGTTTCGAACGATCTACCTACGGTGCGGTGCCAACAGATAATCTCGTGAGTTGGCACCCGCGTCCGCGTCGTCTTCACGCGTCGACCTCGCTCTCTCGCCGTCTGCCCTCGCGCGTCGACCACGGCACGCGGTCGCGTCGCGCCCGTCTACAGGTCCACCCCCCACCCGAACACGAACGCGTTCGAGTACGTCGGCAGCGCGTTGTCCGACCCTCGCGCGCTCACCGGCGACCGAAACGGATTCAGCCGAGGACGCGTCAATCGTCCGACGGAGGCGGGATACGGAACGTCAACCGTCGCGCCGCCGCCCGCCGCCGCCGCCGCCGCCGCCTCGCCGTGGACGCGCTCCAGCGCGGCGAACGCTAAGCACGCGGCCTCCTCGGTGTAGTCCGTGACGACGAACGGCGTGCCCGCGCGCGCCAACGCGAGCGCGGTGGGTCGCCACACTCGAAACGCGGCGATCCCCGCGTTGGGCGCGACGGCCACCCGCGCCGCCGGGAGCGACGCCGCGACGTCGTGGTAGTACCCCCGGTGCGTCGCCCACGTCACCCTCCCGCCGCCACCGCCGCCGGTCTTCTCCTCGGCGCGTCTCGGCGTCTCGGCACCCCCTGCCACGTCAGCATCCGCCGCCGCCGCCTCGGGGGGCGCCTCTGGACCGACGACGTGCACGACGACGTCCCGCGCGACGCGCCGCTTCCCTCCGGGAGGGACGTCCACCTCCCGCGCGATGAGTCGCTCCAGGAGGTCGACGAGCGCGTCCATCTGGTCGAGCTCTTTCTCCGCGCCGACGAGATGCACGACGACGGCGCCCGTCTCCGTCTCCGCCGCCGCTTCAGACGCCGCCTCGGACGCCGCCTCAGACGACGACTCCGCTTCGCGCGTCAGACGCGCGCCCGCCGCGCACAGCGCGCTGTACACCGTCGCCCCCGTCGACCACACGATCGCCGCGCAGTCGCCGTCGCGGACGCGCAGCGCGGCGTACAACTCCTTCCACGTCGCGACGTCCCGGTCGGGGTCGAACGCGGGGAGAGGACCGTCGCCGTCGCCGTTGCCGTCGGCGCGCCGCCGCTCGCGGCACCAACCGTCGTCGCGAGGGAGCGCACCGAACTGCGTCCGCCTGTGGCAGTCGCACTCCCTTCGGAACGGTCCTCTGTGGTGCACGCCGCACCGTTCCAAGACGTCGCACCGCGTCGCGAACCCGTCGTCTATGCCCACCGTGGCGAGGTCTAGCCATCCCGGTCCCGGTCCGGGTCCCGCGAGCCATCGCATGTCGTGCGCGCGTCGGAGCTCTTCCGCGCGCGCGACCTGTTTCGCGTGCCGTTCGCAGTCGCTCGAGTGGCGCTGCGCGACCCAGTGACGTTCCAGGCATCTCCGCGCGCAGTAGAAGAACGCGCCGCACGCGCTGCAGCTCATGGTCGCGGTGCTCCTGCGCGCGGGACGAGGAGGGAAAGGGAGGGAAGGTCGCGGGGCGTCACGCGAGCGGAGTTGGCACTCGTCGCGATTCGGACGATTCGAACGCGAGCGACGAGCGACGAGACGGCGCACCCGCAGACCGTGCACTCGAGGTCTTCTCTGCGCGGCGCCTCCGTCATCTCGTGACGCGGCGTGGAAGGAAGGACGCGCGCTACCGCCGAACCGCCATCCGCGCCGACGCCGCCGCGCGGGAGAGGAGATCTGGCGCGACTCGCGAGTTCGACGCGCGTTTCGTTTTAGTTTTGTCATGTTTTGTCGTGTTAGTATTCTCCCGTAGACGTCCCCGCTACCGCCGCCGCCGCCGTCGCCCTCTCACACGATCCTCTCGAGCTCCTTCGCGTACATCATCGTCTGCGCGATGAGCGTCCCGCTCGGAATATCCTTCGCGCTCGGCGGCGCCTTCTCCTTCTGAAACACGAACCTCAGCCCGTCGGGGCTCCGGACCCACCCTCTGGACTCGCCGAACGCGTTCATCTCCACGCCCGACCCGATGCCGAGCATCTTCGCCGCCGCCGCCGCGGAGAGCGTCGCGTACGCCTTCTCCATGCACGCCGCGATCTCGTCCTTCACGGTCGCGGTCAGCGACTTCATGAAGTTCCCAAACTCCGGGCTCGGCAGCGCAGCCTTGCTCTGCTTCAGGATCTTATCGTACGATCCCTCCATGAGCCGCTGCTCGAGCTCGATCGGCAGCTTGACGCGCGGATCCGCCTGCGTCTCCGCCGGGATCAGCTCCAGCTCGGTGTGAAACTCCGCGATCCGGTTCTGCACGAGCAAACGCGTGAGGTTCAGCCCCGTGATGAGGTTCTGCCGCTCCGAGCGCTTCATCCTCGTCACGCAGTATTTGTCCGCGTAGTACGTCTTGAGCTGCGTGCACGCGCGTTCCACCGCGTCGTGGTCGTCTTGAGACACCGCGAAGAGAGCCGCGTACTCGAGGACGTCGCGCGCGAGGAGGAGCTCCTTCTCGACCGTGGACGTGTGCGCGCACAGCGGCGGGAGCGCGGGGAACGTCGTGAGCGCGACCTGCGGTGGGGGTGGGCGGGGCGGGCGGGTTTAGGAGGGAGGAAGGGGGGAGGGAGGGAGGGAGGGTTCCGACGGATCTGGCGACGACGCGACGCCGACGCGCGGATCGATCGCGCGAGATCTGAGGTCGACGCGCGCGGTCCGGGACGGACCTTGAGGGTGGCGAGCAGGGACGACGTCTTCGCGACGTCGCCCGCGGCGTACGCCTTCTTCATCGCCGCGAAGTTCTGCTGCGCGGTGGGGAGGTACCCCGTCATCGGGAGCCCCTCCGCCGACATCGCGACGACGCCTCTTCCTTTCCTCGCGTTCGTTCAAACCCCGCGACGATCGAACCCTCCGACGCGCGCGTGGACCCGCGAGCGCGTCCGCCCTCGATCGAACCGCGATCGACCCCGCGCGTCCGCTCGAAGCGATCGACGCTTCTCGATCTGTCGCGTCGGTCGTCCCGCGCGTCTCGTTTGTGACGTCCCGGCGGCGGCGCGCGCGCGCCCTCGCTCGCGCGCTCGAAGCCGAAGAGACGTTGCGTTGCCGCGACCGGCGGAAATCCAATGCCTCGTTCGTGAAAACTCGCCACCCTGTCGAGCGAGGTGACCGACGGGCGTCCACGCGCCGCGCGGTCGCCGCGCCACTCCGTCTCGCGCGCGGCGCACGCACACGCACGAGAACGACCGCGATGCGCGCGTCCCGAGGCGGCGCTTTCGTCGCGCTCGCGCTCGCGCTCCTCGCGATCGCGACGCCGACGCACGCGCTGATCACGAACGAGGGCGTCGAGAAAGATGGGCGACCGAAGATCCCCATAGCGCTGGACTTCGGGTTCGATCCCCAAGGTGCGCGCCGCGCCGCGCGGACGGAACGGACGGACCCGGCCTCTCCTCGCCGCGGGCGCTCTGTCGCGCCGCCGCGCGTCTCGGAAGCGCGCGCGCGGCTCGACGCCGCCGCGCGCGCGCCGTCGCGCGTCGTCCCGCGCCGCCCGCCCCCCGCGGCCGCGTTCGACTTTCCACCCTCCATCCTCCCCGGCGCTGGTGGCAATTTCTGACCGTGCGCGCCCCTCCTTTATCGTCGATTAACTCCCACCCCAGGCGGCATCGACATCAAGATCAAAAACCCCGTGCACATCTACACGACCGAAGGCGCGGAGCCCGTGGATCGCACGCAGATGGGCTTCCTCATCTCGTTCGCGAAAGCGGACGCGGAGCTCGAGGACGAGCTCGCCAAGGGGACGTGCATCCTGGACTCGCAGTACGTCAAGAAGCTCTTCACGATGCAAGACATCGCGGATCAGACCACGGAGGAAGGGCAGGACTTCGTGTACTCGAACACGATCGCGAAGGACATGGCCGGGCAGTACTCGCTGTATTTCGTCAACTGCGTCGAGCACTCCGCGGTGTCGTTCGACATCACGGTCGAGCTGTACAACCACATGGAGGGCGGGAAGAAGGATTATCTCAGCGCGGGGGAGAAGCCGCTGCCGACGTTGTACTTTCTGTGCTTTTGCGCGTTCGTCGCGATGGGGTGCGCGTGGGCGTGGAACTTGCACACGTCGCGGAACACGCAGCCCGGCAGCGTGCAGAAGATCCATCTCCTCATGCTGCTCCTCGTCATGATGAAAGCGCTCACGGTCTTGTGCCAGGCGTTGATGTTCCACTCGCGTCGCGTCAAGGGCGACGCCGACGGGTGGAACATCGCGTATTACTTCTTCACGTCGGTGCGCGGGCTGATGTTGTTCACCGTCGTCGTCCTCATCGGCACCGGGTGGAGCTTCTTGAAGCCGTTCCTGAACGAGCGCGAGAAGAACGTTCTCATGATCGTCATCCCGATGCAAGTCTTCGCGAACATCGCCACCATCGTCCTCGACGACAACGGCGTGGCGCTCGCCGGGTGGCTGGAATGGCGCGACCTGTTCCACCTCCTCGACATCGCGTGCTGCTGCGCGATCCTGTTCCCGATCGTGTGGAGCATCAAGCACCTGCGCGAGGCTGCGCTCACGGACGGTAAGAAGGTTCGGAACATGAACAAGCTCATCTTATTCCGGCAGTTTTACGTCATGGTCGTCGCGTACATTTACTTCACGCGCATCATCGTCTACCTTTTGAAGCAGACGATGGCGTACAACATGACGTGGCTCGCGGACCTCGCGTCCGAGGCGGCGACGATGTGCTTCTACTGCGTGACCGGGTACATGTTCCGGCCGATACCGGATAACCCGTACCTGCACTTGAACGAGGACGAGCTGGACGAGGAGAGCATCGAGATGTACGTCGAGGAGGGTCGGAGCGTGTGAACACAACTATCTCCTTAGCCCTAAGAAAATCTTTTGTCTTACCAATTGAACCCGAATACAATCGACGACGTCGCGTCGAGACGCGCGGCGGCGCGATAGATCCGAAGGACGCAGCGCGCGCGAGCGGGGACCGGGCTCTCGTCGATCGAAAGACGAACGAAACGGCGTGCGATGAACGTGCGTCCCGTTGAAAGCTAATAAACTACTAGAGTACCGCGCTACTCGAACCGCCGCACGTCGGCCATGTCGTCGATGAGCTTCGAGACCTTCTCTTCCGAGTGGATCAGGATCCCGTCGTCGCCTTTCCTCGCGAGGCTCGGCAAGTGCGCGATCGCCTCTTCGTAGTCTCCAAAGTTCAAGTTCACCATGATCGCGCCCTCGAAGTCCGTCAACCCGGCCTGCGCGTACAAGTTCCGGAACGCCTCCGTCTGCCTACTCGCCGCCTCCTTCGCGAATCGCCTCACGTAGGCGTTCGTCATTTCGAACACCTTCGTCTGCGTCGTCGACGTCGGCTCGCCGATCTTGTCCAGGTCGTCGCCCAACTTCGCCGCGCAGATCAGATTCACCTCGTCCATGGACAGGCAGTGCGCGTCCGTGAAATCTTCCCCGAGTCGGAGCTCCTGTGCGTCCTCGTCTTCCACGACCTTCTTCGTGCACGCGAGCCCGCTCATCGCGATCGTCGTCCGCCGGTCGACGCCGCGCGATCCGAACTGTCTCGCGACGCGCTCCGCGCGGTCCAAGCTCGCGAGCGCGGTGGCGACGACGGTCGCGGCGACGCGAGCGGCGAGATCGGGTCGTGCGTCGCGCTTTTCGGCGCGCGCGAGCAGTGATCGACCGCGGAACCCTACCGCGCGCCGAGCGCGATTATTTCCAGAACTCACTGCAGGCAGGGTTGCGTTCCAGCCACTAGCGGACGAGAGCGATGTTCGTTCGCGTTCGACGACGGCGCGGGGATCGCGCGCGTCGCGGTCACTTCGCGTCGCGCCGAGCGCCGGCGGTGCGCAGGGGTCGTCCGCGCGCGCGCGCGGAGCGAGCGAGGGATGGGCGAGCGCGGGGACGCCCGCGACGCGGGCGCGTCGGGACGCGACGACGACGCGGGCGACGCGAAGCGAGATGATGTGCGCGGAGCGGCGGGATCGGAGGAGCGATCGTCGAGGAAGAGCCGGCGCTCGAGGCGCGGCAGTGGCCGCAGCCGCTCCAGCGACGGCAGCGGTCACAGCCGCAGCCGCAGCCGGACGCGCGATCGCAAGAAGCGCTCCGGCCGAAGCCGCAGCCGCAGCGGGGGCGGCGGGAAGGACCGACGGAGGAAGCGAAGCAAGTCGCGATCGCGCGAACGCGGCAAACGAAAAAGCCGCAAGACGTCGCGATCGAAGTCGCGCTCGCGCTCGCGATCGGGGGGGAAACACCGCCACCGCGACCGCGACCGCGACCGCGGTCGCAAGGACAGAGACCGAAAGAAGCGCGACAGAGACAGGGACCGAGACCGGGACCGGGACCGCGACAGGGACGCGGACGGGGACGGGGACGGGGACGGGGACGAATCGAAGAGGGAGAAGAGAGAGCGGAAGAAGGCACCGATGAGAGGCCCGGACATGGAATCCGCGCGCGCGGCGGCGGCGATGATGACGCCGGCGTATCTCGCCAACATGCAACACATCATGTCCGGGCAGCTCATCCCCGCGCAGGGCTTAAACCATGAGCGAGGTCTCGTCGTGCAGTCGACGGTCGGGGGGATATCCATGGGCGATCCGTCCGGCGACGGCGAGGGCTTCGGGTTCGGGTTGCCCGGCACCGTCGGCGGCGCATCCGCGGCGCCGCTCATGAAACACGGGCGATGGAACGCCACGGACGTGGTCGTGGAGTATCACCGGACGATGTGGAGAGACGCGACGAAGAACTCGCGGCGGGTGTACGTGCACAACTTGAACACCGCGATCATCGGCGTGGACGCGAAGGATGAGCTCGGGAAGACGCTCCACGACGCGGTGATGGTCGCGGGCGCGGCGCCGTGGCACGGCGTCGACGGCACGGAGAAGCTGCACCCGAAGCTCGACGCGCCGACGGGAGTCGTCGAGAAGGTGTTCATCAGCGATAAGGGGTACTCGTTCGTCGAGGGCACCGCGGTGGAGGACGCGTGCGCGCTGCTCGCGCTGGACGGGATCGTCGTGAGGGGGAACCTGTTGAAGATTCGCAGGCCGAAGGATTACGTCGCGAGCGAGAACCCGCTCGTCGTCGACGGCACGATGAAGGACGTCATGAAGCGCACGTTCGAGAAGATCATCCGACCGTCCGTCCCGGACACGAACACGAAGATATTCCTCGGGAACTTGGGCGACCGAGAGCTGGACGTCCTGGAGCTCAAGGAGATAATCGCGTCGTTCGGGAGAGTGCGCGCGATGCGAGCCGAGACGGACGCGCACGGGCGAATTAAACGCGGCCGCGCGTGGTTCGAATATCTCGACCCCACCGTCGCGCCGCACGCGGTGTCCGGACTGACCGGGGTCATGGTGAACGGCAGGAGGCTCGTCGCCGCGTTCGCCACCCCGGACGCGCCGGACGTCGGGGACGTGCGCGAGGAGGACGGCGCGTGCGCGTACGAGGTTCCGGCGGCGGCGGAGCCTTTGCTGCGACCGGAGCAACGGGTTCTCGCGTTCGAGAACGTGCTCGCCGCGGGGATGGACGCGGCCGCGATGAAGGCCGCGATCGAGGACGTGAAGCTCGAGTGCGAGTCGTTAGGGAACGTCTTGTCCACGCACGTCGTGGACGTCGACGAGGTGGACGGCGAGGACGGCGGCGGCGGCGGAGAAAACGCGGCGAAGGGGGCGAAAACTAAAACTGCCGACGACGACGACGACGCGGATGAAAAGCCCGAAGAAGAAGAAGAAGAAGATAAAGAAGGAGCCGAAGAAGCGGCGGGACCCGTGGACACCTCCGTCTATCGCGGGGAGGTCTTCGTCGAGTTCGCGCGCGTGGAGACCGCGACGGTGGCGGCGCACAGGTTCCACCGACGCCTCTTCGACGGTCGAAGCGTGAAGATCGAGTATTTCCCGATCGCGGAGTACCAGCGCGCGTTCGCGAAGGGCGTGCCGCCGCGGACGCACGAGGAGCTCCAGGCCGCGGCGATCAAGGCGCAGGAGATCGTCGCGAACTTGCGGTCGCACGGACGGTGAGAGGGAACCACGACGTAGCATTACAGTAGCAGAAGAGTTCGATCGAGCGATGACGAACGGAACGGAAACCTCGGAACTCGCGCGACGTTCGAACTCCCGCCCTCGTTCTCTCGTTCTCTCCTCTCGCGATATCGCCGCACACGCCCGCGCGCGCCAGCTCGCGTCGCCGCCGCACCACCGCGCGCCTCCCCCCCACCGACGTAAAGTGAACGCCCCCCCGATCGCGTCGCCATGGACGCCGCGACGCTCGAGCAGCTCCAGGCCGAGCACGGGTACAAGCGAGAGAACGCCGGGACGCCCGTGACGAAGATACGCGCGCGCGACGTCCTCGACAAGACGTCGCCGGTGTTCTTCCCCGCGCTCCGCGCCGAGCGCGCCGCGCGCGTGAAGGAGGTCCTCGGCGGAGTCGACCCGCTCGCGCCGATCGGGGACGACGACGAGATCGAGGAGGCGGCGTTCGACTTAAACGGCCGCGTCGTCGTCGTGACCGGCGCGTCGCGAGGTATCGGCGAGGCTATCGCGGTGCGCCTCGCCGGCGCGGGCGCGCACGTCGCGCTCCTCGCGCAGACGACGAAGAACGACCCGGCGCTCGCGGGGACGATCCAAGACGCGGCCGCGGCGTGCCACGAGGCGGGCGAGCGCGTCGTCGCGCGCGAGTTCGAGAACCGCCCGCTCCGGGAGGGCGCGCCGAACGTCGTGGCGATAAAGGTGCGTTCTATGCACTGGTTCCCATACGACCGCGATGGCGTGGTGAACGCCGATCCGTAAGGACTTTCACCGTCGCATCTCTCCGCCCACCCCACGCTTTCAATCCCCGCCATCGACGCCTTTCAACTCCAACTGACGCCTTTCAACTCCACCCCGAACGTCGTGGCGATAAAGACGGACATCACGAGCGCGGAGCAAGTCCAGAACGCGATACGCGCGGTCGTCGACCGCTTCGGCGGCATCGACGTCTTGATAAACAACGCGTCCACGCACTGGCCGACGAAGGTTATCGACACGGACCTCCGCCGCTTCGACAAGATGACGAACGTGAACGTGAAAGGGTCGTTCATCGTGACCAACTCGTGTCTGCCGTTTTTGAACGAGAGCCCGAACCCGCGCGTGTTGTTCGTCGCGCCCGCGCCCATCGCGGACGCCGCGTGGCTGAAACCGCACACGGTGTACAGCGCGTCGAAGATCGCGATGGGGTTCCTCTCGAGCGCGCTCGCGAAAGAGTGCGGGGACGCGGAGAAACCCGCGGCGTACAAGGGCGTCTCGAGCAACACGCTGTGGCCGCGGTACGCCGTCGCCACCGCCGCGATTCAGGCGCGTCCCGCACACTGGTCCCCATACGACCGCGTTCGCGTGGAGAACGCCGATCCTTAAGGACTTTGCCGGCGTTTCTCTCCGCCAACGCCTCAGTTTTAATCCCCGCCCTCGGCGCCTTTCAACTCCAACTGACACGCCTTTGAACTCCACCCCGACGTTCGCTCGTATGGAACGACCCTCAGTTCATCGGCGGCGAGAAGCTGACCAACCTGTCTCGAACGCCCGCGGCGGTCGCGGACGCGGCGTTTCGCATTCTCTCCGCCCCCGGATCGGAGTTCTCGAACCGTCACTTCATCGACGACGACGTCCTGCGCGGGATGCGCGCGTACGATGACGTGGACGTGAACGCGTACTACAACGTGGACCCGACCGTGTCCGAGCCGGTGCCAGATTTTTTCATCGTCAACGAAGTCTCCGCGCCGACGTATCAACCGAAGGAACGCGCGTCGAGATGGCGCCACAAAAAGATCAAAGAGAAAACTGAGACTACCACCGAGGAGGAGGAGCGCGCGGTCGTCGTGCTGGTGCTCGCGAACGCGGACGACGCCACCACGCGCGAGACTATCGCGAAGACCGCGAAGACGCTGCTCTCGGACGGCTGCAAGGTGTCGATGCTTCTTCACACGAAGCACGCGTCGCTGCCGACGTCGTTCGCGGACGCGTTCAACGCGCACTGCGCCCCGGAGACGATATGGCCGCTCGAGCCCATTCCCGCGGTCGCGGCGAAGATGAAGAAGCGTCTGAAGACGCACGCCGCGGACTTCCGAGACGGGAAGAGCCTGCCAAAGCACGTCGAGGCGGCGACGAAAGCGTCGTACGGGCTCGACGCCGTCGTCAACTTGATGGGCGTCGGCGCCGCGGCGACGCCGTTGCGGCCGACGACGTCGCTGACGCACTGCAGCGGGTTCGACTTCGACGAAATCTTCCACCCGACGGTTCGCGCGCCGTTCTTGATCGTCCGCGAGTGTCTGACGCGATTGCTGCAGTCGGACGGGCCGAGGGCGGTGCTGTCGTTTTGCCCGCCCCCGCGCGCGGGGTCCGGGGATAACCTCGGCGCGTACGGCCTCGCGCGCGCGGTGCACGGGATGCACCTCGTCGGCACCGCCGCGGAGTACGCCACAGCCGACGCGCTGTACGTGTACGCGATGTGGGCGGAAGGCGCGGAGAAGCCGTCGGAGGCGTTGTCCGACGCCATCGCGACCGCCGCGGGTCGCGTCGTCGACGCGGGCGGCGCCGCGTCGGCGAGGCCCCCAGACTCGGGCACGTTTTGGCGCGTCCGCGACGTCGCGGGCGTCGACGACGTCGAGAACGTCGGCGGCGTGGACGATGACGAGGTGGTGGACGACGTCGAGTACACGCCGCGGAGCTGGAAGTTCCCGGACTGCGCGGAGCGCTTCCAGAAGCTGGTGAAACTCTTCGGCGGGAGCACTAGCGGTTTTTACGGCCACGAGATACCGATGCCGCCGCCGATGGACGACGCGCACGCGGCTACCGCGACGTCCGTCTTGGAAGGCACCGGGAAGCAGTTCAAGACGGACCCGAAGGAGGTCCAGCGCGCGTTTGAAAAGCGGTTCAACATCACGGGCGCTTTTAAGTGAGGAGGAGGGCGAGGAGGAAGAAGAAGAAGAGGAGGAGGAAGAACGACGAACGAACGCGGCGCATTCGATCCAAACGCGAGGTCGGTCGTCTCCCGCCGCCGCGCCCCAAACGCCGACCCCGCGCGCGCTACGAATCACACGATACTCACATCCATCCCCCTTCCCCGTCTACCCCGCGAGCTGCGCTTCTAACACGGATATCTTCTCCATGAGCTGCTCCTCCCGAGCCTTGTACTCCGACTCCAACGCGGCTTTCTCCAGCGCCATCTTCGTTCGCACCGCGTGCTCCACCGCCTCGTCCAACGTCTTCGGCTTGGAGTTCGCGTACGCCTCCTCCGCCGCGCGCCGCTTCTCCTCCTCCGCCTCCTTCCTCGCGCGCTCCTCCTCCGCCCTCGCGGCCGCCTCTTCCTCCTCTTTCGCGACGCGCGCCGCCTCGGCCCTCTCCGCGCGCGCGACGAGCTTCGCTTCGTGCTCCTCCTCGGGCAGCGAGAGGTACAAGCCCGGGAATCGCACCGCCGTCTCCACTCGCACCTTGGTGACGTGCTGCTCCAGCGCCTGCGCGCGTCGGTACATGAACGCGAACAGCTTGAAGTGCGCGAAGAACCCGCTCGCGAAGTGCGCGGAGATGACCTTGACGTCGTCCACGGTGAACTTGCCCTCCGCGGGCGTCGCCGACACGTTCATCACGAGTCGATTCTTAAAGTACCCCTCCGCGGCGGTGAAGTCCACGTCGTCGTCCGCCGCGATCTTCAGCAGCAGCAGCGCGAGGTCGAACAGCGCGTGCGTCTGCGCGACGCTGAAGCCGCCGTCGCGCGCGAACGACAGCGTGTTCACGATGAAGTCCAGCTTCGCGCCGGCTCGGCCGTCCGTGAGGTGATCTTCGATCCCGAGCGACGTCGCGAGCGCCGCGGTCGCCGCGTCCGGGTCGTCCGTCGCGGAGTCGTAGTACGTCGCGTAGAACGCGTCGAGGCTCTCGTCCGTGAGGACGTCGGGGACGAACGGCTCGGGCTCCGGCTCCTCCTCGGGCTCGGGCTCGGGCTCGGGCTCCTTCTTTTTCGGCGGCATCGCGCCGAAGAATCAATCCCCTTTGGGACTTCCTGTCGCCCTCGCGCGACGACGACGCCGGCGCTCTCCGCGTCCGCCTCTTCTCGCGACGACCCCGCGCGCGACCGACCGGCGGCCTCCGCCTCTTCCCGCGAGCGCGGCGCGACGTTCGAGCGGCCGCGGTGCGGCTCGGCTCGTTCGCGCGACGCGGACTGCGCGGCGAGACGCGTCGCGGTCAATTATCCGCCACGGCTCTTTCGTCTCGACGGTTCGCGGCAGACGCGCGGAGGATCTCCGCTTTCACACTTCGCCGCGCGCCCCACGCGCGCGCGCGTCGTCGTCATGTCCCTCCAGGCGGTCAAAGACAAGAGCAAGGTGCGCCCACGTCTGCCGTTTCCCGTCCTCCGCGTCGCCGCCGCCCGCGCGGGTCGTCGCTCCGTCGCCGCGGCGCGTCCCCCGACGCGCGCGCCCTCGGTGCCCATCCTAGACTAAATTCGCTCCTCCTCCTTCACATCCACCATCCGTCCGTCCATCCGACCAGGCTCGCGAGGAGCGCGCGCGACGCCTCGAGGACCGCAAGCGCGCGATCCTCCTCCTCGCGCAAAAGTTCCTCACCGAGCTCGGCCTGCACGAGAGCGCGAAGACGCTCGAGCGCGAGTCCGGCGTCGGCCCGAAGTGCGGTCTGCGGCCCGTCGGCGAGCTCCGCGCGTGGCTGCGCGACTGGGAGACGACCATCGCCGCGACGAACGCCTCCCTCGCGGGGAGGCGACCGGCGGTCGTCCGCCGCGTCGGCGAGGACGAGAACGCGCCCGCGCTCGCGGCGGTCCTCGCCGCGGCGGCGCCGGGGAAGGCGGGCGCGACGGGGGGGGCGGCGCGGCGCGCGGCGAGGATCGCGGCGGAGCGCGAGGCGTCGCGCGCCGCCGTCGCCGACGCGGACGCGCGGGTGGTAGCGGCGGCGGCGGCGGCGGCGGCGGAGGCGGAAACGGCGCCGCCGCCGTCGCGCGTCGAGCCGTCGTCGTTCGACCTGCCCCCCGGGCACCCGCTCCTGAGGCAGTACGCGGACGGCGTCGGCGTCGAGCGCCCGGCCGGGGGCACGACGCTGTCGAACGCGATGGATTACATGTCGAAGAGGGACGCGACGCGAAGAGGCGACGCGCCGCCCGCGGGGACGGCGCGTCTCGGCGCGGAGGACTCGTCGTCGCGGCTGGAGCGCGGCGGGTACTCGGGGTTCATGGGACGACGTGGGGAGGAAGGCACCGCCGAGGAGGAAGGCACCGCCGAGGAGGAGGAGGAGGAGGAGGAGGACTGGGAGAACGCGCGGCGCGTGTTGAAGCCGCCGCCGACGTTCGGGGGCTCGAGCGAACTTCGCGACCTCGCACGGGTGATCACGCGGGACATTCACACCGCGAACCCGAACGTGCGTTGGAGGGACGTCGTCGGTCTAGACGACGCGAAGCGGCTGTTGAAGGAGGCGGTGGTGATGCCGGTGAAGTACCCGCAGTTCTTTCACGGGCTGTTAACGCCCTGGCGCGGGGTGTTACTCTACGGACCGCCGGGAACCGGGAAGACGATGCTCGCGAAAGCCGTCGCGACGGAGTGCGGGACGACGTTCTTCAACATCGCCGCGTCGTCCATCGTCAGCAAATGGCGCGGCGACAGCGAGAAGCTCGTCCGCGTGCTCTTCGAGCTCGCGCGGCACCACGCCCCGAGCACGGTGTTCATGGACGAGCTCGACGCGGTGATGTCCGCGCGCGACGGCGGCGGCGGCGCGAGCGGCGGCGGCGACCACGAGGCGTCGCGACGGCTCAAGACGGAGCTCCTGATCCAGATGGACGGCCTCGCCAAGTCCGACGAGCTCGTCTTCGTCCTCGCGGCGACGAACCTGCCGTGGGATCTCGACCCCGCGATGCTCAGACGCCTCGAGAAGCGCGTCATGGTGTCGCTGCCGTCGCGCGACGCGCGCCGCGCGATGGCGTCGTCGCTCTTAAGGTGCGTTCTCCTCACACTGGTCCCCGTACGACCGCGTTCGCGTGGCGAACGCCGTTCCTTAAGGACTTGTCTTCCCGGCGCATCTCTCCCCCCAGGGTCCCTCGGTTTCAATCCCGACACACCTCGACGCCTTTCAACTCCGCCCCTGACGCCTTTCAACTCCACCCCGACGTTCGCTCGCGTCAGCGCGCACGCCGTCGACGACTTGGACGGCGCGCTCGACCGCATCGCCGCCGCGACGGAGGGGCACAGCGGCTCGGACGTCCACTCGTTGTGCAAAGAGTGCGCGATGCGGCCGCTGCGTCGACTGATGGCGAAGCTGGACGACGACTTGGAGCCGAGAGACGGGATGGAGGAGGAGGTGGCGGCGATGGGGGCGATCACGGAGGAGGACGTCTCGGGCGCGTTGAGAGAGGCGAAGCCGAGTCACGCGGCGGCGCATTCGCGGCGGTACGAGACGTGGACGGAGTCGCACGGCGTCGTCGCGTAGTGTAGTAGTTGTAGCGCGCGGGGAGTGTTATGTATTGTTATAGCGTGATAGCGCGCCGCGCTGAGCGTTGATACAGGTTCGCGGTGGGGCTACGAGACGCCTCCGACGACGAGAAGAGACGACGCGTCACTGGTTCGCGCCTCCCCAGTAGCCTTTCGCCTCTTGTCGCAATCCGCGCTTGAACGTCTTCTTCTTGAGGGTCCCCTCCTTGCGCTCCGCGTGCGCGATCCCCTTGGCGACCATCTTCTTCTTCCTCTTCGTGATCCCGCGGAGCACCGTCGGCGTCTTCTTCCCGACCCTGATCCCCGCGGTCATCTTCCCTCCGTTCGCGTTGACCGTCGGCGTCGTCGGCGCCACGGCGGCGGCGCCGTCCTCGCCCTCGAGCATCGCGGTCACGCCGTCGCCGACGACCCACCCGGCGTCGCCCGCGGGCGCGGCCACGGCCATGGTCGTGTCCACGCCGTTCTTCTTGTCTTTTCGCCGCCGGGATTTGCCCATGACGACAGCGGGCGGCGCGGCGAGACGCCTTCCTTCCGGAGCCCGCGAATTATAATGCCGGAACATTCCGACGCGCGCGGGCCGACTTCGCATTTTCTCGATTTGGTCGTTCGCGTTTGAAGGCGTTTGAACGGGAGAATCTGACGCCAAACCGCGCCCGCACGTCGGCGCGTCGACACCCACGTCGTCCCGCGATGGCTCCGCTCACCCCGGAGCGACGCGCGCGCTTAGAGCGCGCGCTCGCGGCGGAGCAAGCGAAATCCGCGCTCGCGCAAAAGGCGCGATCGCCGCCCGCGTCGCGACCAACGATCCGTTACCCTCGTCCCCGCGTTCGGCTCATCGTTCGCCCCCGCCTCGCTCGCGTCGGCGCCGATTCCTAAACGGGCGTCCATCTGACGCCCCGTCCCCCGTCCCCGCTCGCGCCGCAGGTCAAGAAGGCCGCGTCCCCTAGCGCGAAGACGCGCACGATGGTCCTCTCCACGAGCGACCGGCGGATGTTCATCAACGGCGAGCCGAAACCCGAGCGTCCGCGCGTCCCCGCGACGACGCGCGCGGGCGCGACGCTCCCGAAGAGGACGTCGTCCTCCGTCGCGGCGGCGAAGAAGAAACCCGCGCCGCCGCCGCCCGAGCCGCCCGAGTTCGATGCGTCGTGGCCGAAGATGCCGTCGGAGATGCCCCCGGCGGAGAAACCCACGGAGCCGCTCCGCGAGCGCGACGACCATCGCACCACGCGCGACTGGGCGATCATGTCTCGGTTCGAGCGCGAGGTGCACGCGCGGCAAGAGGCGGAGGTCAAGGAGGAGAAACGCCGCGCGACGATCGAACAGAAGGCGTACCTCGACTCGCAGATCGAGATCCAACGCCTGCGCGTTGAAAAGGCGAGGGAGGAGAAGAAGCGGCTCGCGGAGGCGGTCGCCGCGGACGTCGCCAAGTACAAGCAAGAGGAGCTCGTCAAGGAGCGACGCCGCCGAGCGTTCGAAGCCGAGGTGAAGGCTGAGCAAGACCGGATGATGGCCGAGCTGGAGGAGAAGCGCCGTGCGGCGGTCGCGGCGAAGAAGGCGGAGGAGGACCGCGCGCTGCGAGAGATTCAGGAGCAGCTCGAGTCGGAGGCGATGGCGAAGGCGAAGAAGATCGAGGACGCCAAGACGGCGTACGCGCGAACGATGCGTTTCAACGAGGAGCAAAAGCTAATCAAGCTCGCGGAGCAAAAACGCGTCGCGGAGGAGGAGCTTCGCGTCGCCGCGCAGTACGACGAGATGCTCGAGGCGCAGGAGCGCGCGCGAGAGCAGGCGATGGCGGACTTCCACGCGCGGATAGCCGCGCGCGCGGGCAAGGCTGGCGAGAAGGTGGCGGAGCAGAGCGCGGCGAAGGAGGCGGAGGAGCACGCGAGGATGCTCAAGTTTCACGAGGAACGCGAGGACGCGATGCGCGCCAAGGAAAACGCCGTCAAGGCGAAGAAGGCGGACGCGACCGCGAAGCAGCTCGAGATGTTGTCGCTTCAGCTCGACTTGCAGCGCGAGGAGAAGGAGAAGATCAAGGCGGACGCGATGAGATACGCGGAGGAGATGAAGGAGAGAGAGGCGAAGTTGAAGGCAGAGGACGAAGAGAAGAAGACGGCGCGGCGACGCGCGGCGGTGATGAACCGCCTGGAGCTCGAGCGGCAGATGACGGAGAAGCTCGACCGGAGGATCGCGGAGCACGACGATAACATGAACGAGGAGGAGCTGCGGTTCAACAGCGCTATCTTAGACCAAGCGAAGGCGGTCGTGCTCGAGCGCGAAGAGTTCTGAAGGAGGACAATATATCGAGTAGGGTCATAATAGAGGGGACGAACGGTTTACATACGACAAATCATCGGTTTAATTTAAAAAGATGCGCGCGTCAGATCAGTCCCTCACGACGGTGACCGCCTGCTGCATCCCGCCTAAGAAGTTCCTGCTCAGCCTCCCGTTCGCGGCGAAGTCGCACACCTGGTCCGCGAACTTCTGCCAGTGCTCGATGTACAGCCAGTGGTCGCTCGTCGGGTACGTCACGACGACGGCGTTCGCCGCGAGCTTCCCCACGTGCGCGACGCCCTCCGCGGGGAAAATCTGCGACTTGGCGCCCGCCATCACGACCATCGGGAGCGTCGTCCGCCGCAACGTCGGCCGCCAGTCCAGCGCGGTGTGGTCCGCCATCAACGCCGCGAGCCCCGTCGGCGACGCCTTCAGAGTCTCCGCGATCAGCAGCGCCTCGTACTCTTCGTCGATCTCGTTGGAGAGGCAGCACTCCGCGTTGCCCCTCGCGAACCCCTCGAAGTCGTGCTTCAGGAGCTCCTGCAGCCGCGTCAGCGACGCGACGTCGTAGCACCCTTTGCTCCCGAGGTTCCAGTCCGGGGCGCGGTTCTGCAGCGGCGCCTGGTCCACGCACACCGCGCCTTTCAAGCGTTCGGCGCCGTACAGCTCGAGGTAGCTCCAGATTATGGCGCATCCCATGGACGTCCCGACGACGGTGACGTCCGTCAGGTCGAGGTGCTCGAGAAGCTCTTTCAGATCCGCGGCGTACCTCGCGACGTGGTACCCCCACTCCGGCTTGTCGCTGTCGCCGTGCCCTCTGAGGTCGTACCTCACCACCCTGGGCGGCGGCGACGGCGCGTTCAGGAGCGCGGCGAACGAGTCGTCGAAGTACCGCCGCGAGCCGCTCCATCCGTGCACGAGGACGACCGGGGAGGAGGACGTCGTCGTCGCGGGGTCGCCCTTGCCGACCTCGTACACGAGCCGGACGTCGTCCTTGGTCCGGAACTCGTCGAGCGTGAGCGTGACCTCGCCTTTCTTCGTCGTCACCGACGTCATCGCGCGCGCTCGAGTGAGCGAACTGAAAGAAATGTTTTCGCGGTCGTCGTGGCTCGACGTCCGTCCCGTCGTCATCAGAGCATGTTGCGCGCCGTCGCCGCCGCCGCCGCGCGGCGGTGCCGCGCGTCGCGACCCCCCCGCGACGCCCCCGCGACGTGGCGCCGCTCGATGTCGTCCGACCTCGGGCACAACGACGACTGGGAGGCCAACTACGAGGACCTCATGGCGATGGAGGACAGCTACGGCAGCGGCGTGGAAGATCTGAGCAGCGCGGCGATGGAGATCGCCAACGCGCGCATGGCGGAGCAGAAGAAGCTCAGGGAGGAGATGCTGAAGAACCGCGGGATACAGCCGGGAGACAGGGTCACCGTCGCGGTGCGCGTCGGCGCGCCGTACCCGGAGCGCGTGAAGCGCTACCACTACGCGACGGACCCGTTCGGCGGCGAGGGGCTGGGGCACGATCCGTCGAGCTCGGGACGGAGAGGAGGAGGAGGAGGAGGAGTCGGCGCGTCTCAGGGCTCCGACTGGGACGAGGACGACGTCGGAGGCGCCGGGAGAGGGAGTCATCACGGAGCGGGCTCCGCGGGGACGAGCGTCGCCTCCGAGGGCGACGCTGGCGCGAAGCGGTGGAAGATCGAACATCAGATCGGATACGTCGTCGCCGTCCGCGGCGAGGGCGGCGGACGCGTCGGCGTGAAACGCAACGGCCACCCCGAGGATAGCGACGAGAGCTTCCCGACGTACCCGAAGGAGTGGGTCAGGGTCCTGGACGTGGGGGAGATGTGGGAGATCAAGACCGGGCCGAGGAACATGGGCGCGTTCGCGTCGGACGAGGATTACGCCCAGGCGCAGGCGGCATGGACGGCGGCGACGGGGGAGGCGTCACATTCGCGCGAGAAGAGCGAAACCAAAACCAAAACCAAAAACTAGCTAGACGAGGCCCGCGTTGGCTAATTCTTTCGTCGCTCGTCGTCGTCACGATGACGCGCGAGCGCGCCGCTACACCTTAGCTACTAGTCTACGTGATGATAAAGTCAAAGTCACGCGAGTCACCCTCCCCCCGCGTCGCTCACCACTTTCGGAAGTCCGCCGTCCGCGTCGCGAGGCTTCGGCGCGAGCGACGACCGCGGCTGCCGCGACGGCTTCTCCCCGGCGGCGTCGTACAGCGGGTTCGCCGCGGTCAGCGTCAACGACCCCGACCCCGGGCTCCCGATCGCGGCAACCTTCCCCTTGTGCATCGGCGACGAGAAGAGCGACGGCGACGCCGGGGCGGACCGCGACGCGCCCGCGGCCGCGCCGGCGGGGACCGGGGACGTCATCGCCGACGCGAACCCGGACGCGTCGTCGGCCACCGCGGCGCCGTCGTCGAAGAGCTTGACGACGCCGCCGTTCACGTCGGCGGCGTTCACGTCGCGGTACGCGCGCGCGTCGGCCGGCGTTCCCGCTGGGGTGACCTTGCCGCCGTGTAACGCTCCGGGAGTGCCCTTCGCTCGTTTGGTCGCGTCGCCGCCGCCGCCGCCGCCGCCGCCGCCGTCGCCATCGTCGTCCTCCTCGTCTTCCGCGTACGACGAATCCGAATCGCTCGCGTCCGTGTAGTCGTCGTCGTCGTCGGATCGATCGCGCGCTCCCTGCTGGCTGTCCGTCTCGTACGAGCTCGCGCTGCTCGCGTCGCTCTGCGCCGCGCTCCGGATCTCCCCGCCGGCGTCCGACGCTCTCTTTTCCTCCTCCTCCTCGTCGTCCTCCTCGTCGTCGTCGTCGTCGTCCAGGATCGTCGGCTTCTTCCTCGCCATCGACCACGATCGGAACGTCCGTTTCTGATCCTCCTCGATCTCGCGCTCGAGCTCCGCGGCGACCTCGTCGATGCGATCGATCGTCCGCGTCCCCTCGCCGCTCGTCGGCGTCGCCTTCAAATTCGAAAGCAACAGCTCCAACCCCGGGACGCTGCCTTCGTCCACGAGGCTCGGCGGCGGCGCCTCTCTCGCCGCGCGTCGTTCCCGGCCCGTGTCCACCGCGCTGTCGGGTCTCGACATCTCGCCGATCCCCATCGACGCGCCGCCGTCGTGCTGGATGTACACGTCGAAGGTGATCTTCCCTTTTCGCAGCGACTCTAAAACCGCCGGCGTCACGTTCGGACACGAGTGCGTGCGCTCGTACCGCAGCGCGCTGCTCGCGCCGCCGACGCCCCCGCCGCCGCCGCCGCCGCCCAGCCCTATCGCGGATTTGAACCCGCGGAACCGCGCGCTGCCCTTGGACTCGTGCGTCGCGACGACCGGCGCCGGCGGCGTCGCGTGCACCGTCCCCCACCCCGCGCCGAGCTCCGCGTGGTACCGCACCTTCATCGTCGCCGTGACGCTCCCCGTCGACGGCCGCGCGCCGTCCGCGGCGGCGCGCGGCGCGTCGTCGCTCCACCCCGCGGCAGTTCGCGGCAACCCGGTCGCGGCCTTGACGCGGACGAGGAAATAGAGCGGCTTGGAGAGGAGCTTGTTCGGGTCGTCCACGGCGGCGTCTTCGCCCAACGGCTCGCCGTCGCGCGCGCACGGCACCGCGCTCACCTCCAGCGTGCCCCTCCGCTCGCCGTCCGGACCCACGATCGCGGGAAACGCGGTCTCCGTGTCGAGCGCGTACGCGAGCGGCTCCGTGAGGAGCTCCGCGGTGCCGAGCTTGCGCATCTCGCTCGACGCCTCCGCGGCGGCGGACGACGCGATCGCGTCCGACGCCTCCGAGGTGAACAGCTCGCCCTCGGCCCAGTGCGCGTACACGTCCCTCCACTCCTTCAGACGCGTCTCGAGGGCTCGCGTCGTCCACGTCGAGCGTCGTCCGCTGTGCCAGGTCACGTCCACGGCGACTTCCAAGCCGTGCGTTGGCTCTTCGCCGCCGCCGACTCTGTACGACGACGACGACGGCGCGCGGATGCGTAGCATCGAGTGCTGCGCGTCCACGAGCGCGGGCTTGAACGAAACACCGACGTCGAACTCGTCAGCGAGGAAGTTGGCGTCGTTCGTCATCGCGATCGCGTCCGCGAGCGCGTCGTCGAGCGGCCCGCGGCGCGCGCCCGCGGCGCCCGCGACGCCGGCGGCTTTTCGAACCGCCAGCGCCGCCGCGCGCGTTTCCTCGTCGCGAATTTTCTCCCAATCCACCTCCCTCGTCGCCTCCTCCGTGTTCTTGAGCTTCTTCGCCCACGACGATCGCTTCTCTTCTTCTTCTTCTCTCCTCGCCTTGAGCGCGCTCTCGAGCCGCGCGACGTCGTCCTCCTCGGGGCCCCCGGTCTTCAGCGGGGAAATCTCCGCGTCGGCGGCGAGCTCGTCGGATAAAGTCTCCGCCTCGCTCGCCGCCGCCGCGACGACGCTCTTCTTCACCCTGTTCACCGTCGCGGTGCCCTCGATCCTCCGCGCGCGGTCCGCGTACCTGAGCGTGCTCAGGGTCTCTTCGTAGTTCACCGCCGCGGGCGATAACGCCGCGATCATGACCGTTTTCGCGTTCCCCCCCAGGCTCTCCTTCAACAGAAGCGTCAACGCGCTGTCTCGGTACGGCACGAGCTTCTTCCCGCCTCCCTTCTCCGCGAGCGCGGAGATGCAGTTCCCGAGCGCGCTCAGGGACTTGTTGATCGCCGCGCCTTCTTTCAACCGCGCGCCCGTCGCCCCCGTCGCGTCCGAGCGCTCGCTCCCGGCGAGGTCGACGAGGCTCACTTTGCTTCGAATTTCGCTCCCGTCCGCGTCCGCGCGAGATATCCTTAACTCGACGATCGTGTGCGCTCGCGACGACGTCGCGTTCATCGCCGTCGACGCGACGCTCCGCGCTTTCTCGCCGCGGTCCATGAGCCTGACGACCTCGTCGTAATCGCGCGCCGCGCACGGGGTGAGGCCTTCGACGTACGGTCCCCGCGTCGGGTGCGTTCGAATTTTCAACCCGCCGCCGCCGTTTTCCGCGAACGGGTTCGTCGACCCCCCCCCACCCCCCGCGTTCAGCAGATCCTTCACGCGCTCGTTATAAATCTCGATCATCGTCACCTCTACGCGCGCGCTGTCGTCGCCGCGCATGCGATCGAATATCTCCCTCGCCGCGCGCGGGACGACGCCCGCGTGGTCCCCGCCGCCGCCGCCGCCGCCCATCATGCTGTACGACTTGCCGCTGCCCGTCTGTCCGTACGCGACGAGGCACACGTTGTACCCCGCCCACGCGTTCTCCAGGAGGTCCCTCCCGAGCTCGTCGAACACCGTCTCCTGCGACGCGTGCGTCGGTCCGCCGCGGCCGCCGCCCGAGGGGTCGTGCGACCAGAACGAGTGATCGAACTCGAACGTGTGCGAGGTCCCGTTCACCGGATTCGTGATCGTCGTCCGCGCGCCGTCCATCTTCACGACGCACGGGGACGAGAGCTGCTTCTCGCGCGCGTTGAACGGGCGGCATCGCACCGCGACGCGGACGTTGGACGACGACGCGCCGCCTGGGGACGACGACGGAGGGGGCGCGACGGTCGGAAGGGGGGCGAGCGAACGGGATCGAGGTGGACGGAAAACCAACTGGGACGACGACGACGACGACGACGACGACGACGACGACGACGACGACGACGGTCGAACGCGCGCACCCGCGGCGTCGTCCGGGTCGGACATGACGGCGACCCCGCGCCGCCGGGGATCGCGTTCGCCCCCGCGCGCGCGCCGTCGTGCGTGCCACGGGGCCGGCGCGTTGTCGTCGTGACTCGGACGCGGCGTTCGAGAGGGCGGAAATCGCCAGGCTGAAGTCTTGTCTCGCCGGTTCAGTGTGCGAACATCCTCCAGGGTGGACGACGACGACGAGAGGAACAGTAGCAGCCGATCGTGGTGATCGAGGACTCCGACGAGGACTTCGACGACAACTAGAAGAACGAAGAAGACAACATTTTGTTCGATTGAATTCAAAGACAAGTACTCCGTCCTCCTCATTCTCCTCATCGCATCGCACGCGCGCGCGCGTCCGCGGGCAAATCAAATCAAATCAAATCAAATCAAATCAAATCAAATCGTTGTCTCGTTCGTTCACGGCACGGACACCCGTCGCCTTCGAAATAGTTCGCTCGCTTCGGCGTGGCCGCACTCGGACGCTCTTTCGAACCACTGGTAGGCCTTCGTCAGGTATAGCATCCAAGTCTGTTCTTCATATTCTTCAATTTCGTCCGCCCGTCCTTCGAAGAAACGCCCCAGCCAGTACATCGCCTCCGCGTCGCCAAGATCGGCCGCCTTGCTCATCCAGTAGAGCTCGTGGTATTGTTGTTTACCAACGTCGTGAGCGAGCTCGATCAATGCACTCGGAGCGACGGGCAACGACGCGTCAGTCCGCTCCGCGTCTCTCCACACCCTGCTCACCTGCGCGAGCGCGTTGCGGTCCCGTGGGTCGTCACCGAGGTACGAGAACACGACGGCCGCGCAGTTCTCGGGGATGACGTTGAAGCCGGTCCTCGAACGCGTCCGCATGGCTGCTGCTGCTGCTCGGATACGAGCGTGCGGCGGGCGGCGGCGCGGCGCGGCGCGCGGAAGAGTGGCGCGCAGAGGTCGTCGTCGCGGCGTGCTGAGGGGACGTTTCGGCGTTCTCCGAGACAAGACCGAAACAGAAGGAGGCTGCGGCGTTTCAACTTCTCGGGAAACAGTGAAACGACTACCGACGGCGTCGACGTTCGTCGCACACAAGTCGCCGCACTTCCTCGCGCCGCCATGTCGGTCATCTACAGCTCGGACGACGATGAAGACCTCGGCGAGGAGGGCCTGTCCGGGGACGAGGTGGTCGACACGCCCGAGGACAACCCGGGCGTCGTCGTCGTCGACGAAGCCGGCATGATAACCGTGGTGCAGTCCCCGGTCAGCACGGCGAACGTCATCCCGGAGCGATTTCGACCGACCCCGGAGCGACGACGACGACGACGTGAACAGTGGCAGCCGATCGTGATCGAGGACTCCGACGATAAGGAGGAGGAGGAGGAGGAGGAGGAGGAGGAGGAGGAGGAAGAGGAGGAGGAG
>Ga0181560_10000260_pt1 | contig 46781 bp, 45 predicted proteins | sample 011ome_20_FD_133751 | JGI IMG/M metagenome (GOLD analysis project Ga0181560, IMG submission 133751) | Coastal salt marsh microbial communities from the Groves Creek Marsh, Skidaway Island, Georgia - 011509CT metaG (megahit assembly) | ecosystem: Environmental > Aquatic > Marine > Intertidal... | reverse complement strand
TTTGATTCTGGCATGCCAGACTGAACCACCACCACGGTTGTATAGAGTGACTTTGTTCTCAAGGATGGTGAAACTTTTTTGTGTCATTTCCCAAGTAAACACTTAAATGCACATAGGAACAATGTGCCATGAGTGTGCCATGGGATTTATGAGGGAGGGGAAAATAATAACCCAATGAAATCAATGGGTTATGGTGCCCAGGGGCGGAATCGAACCACCGACACGGGGATTTTCAATCCCCGTGTCGGACTTCCTAGCTTTTATGAGTGCTTTGCTCTCTCTGGCGCTCGCGCTCTTTGAGTTTGAGTTTTTTTCGCTTGGAGATAACCGTTCGGGCATTTAAGCCGATGTGTTCTTCGCCACGTTTTTTTGCCAGTTGAACCTGTTTCTCACGTTCGGCAAAGCGGGCTCTTTGTTCGTCGGTGAGTTTGTCATAGCATCGTGGGCAACTAACTCCTTGCTGGTATTTTGGGCTTAGTTTGTCGTCTTCGGTAATCGGATAGCGGCAGGCATGGCACTGGTCATACTGGCCTTTTTCAAGCTGGTGGTTTACGGCGACACGCTCGTCAAAAACAAAGCATTCACCTTCCCAGAGAGACTCTTCTTGAGGCACGTCTTCCAGGTATTTCAGGATACCGCCTTGAAGGTGATACACCTCTTCAAAGCCCTGTTGTTTCATGTAGGCGGTGGATTTTTCACAGCGGATTCCACCGGTGCAAAACATGGCCACTTTTTTGTGTTTTTTGGGGTCGAGATTCTCGCTGGCATAGGCGGGAAATTCGCGAAAACTTTCTGTGTTGGGGTTTACCGCATTCCTAAACGTGCCAATTTCATACTCGTAGTCATTACGAGTATCAATCAGGGTAACCTCCGGATCGGAGATCAATTGGTTCCAGTCTTTGGGTGCAACATAGGTGCCTACAGAACGAGTAGGGTCGATGTCCTCAATGCCCATAGTAACAATTTCTTTCTTTAGCTTAACCTTGGACCGATGGAAAGGCATTTCCTGGTGAAAAGACTCTTTGAAATCGATAGGGGCTAATCTTCCATCTGCATTCAGCCAGTTTAAAACGGCATCAACATCTTCGCGCGATCCGGCTATGGTGCCGTTGATGCCTTCGTGAGCCAGTAATAGCGTGCCGCGAACATGATGTTTCATCATGCAGTCGAGCAGTGGCTGACGGAGAGCCTCGAAGTTATCGAGATGGACAAATTTATATAGCGCACAGACAACGTAGCGCTGATCGGAAGTGGTCATATTGTATCTCTGCAAGTTGGAACGTAAATCCAAAGCAAATACTGGCAATAAAAGATTGCCCAGTAGTGGCGCGCATTTTACCAAAAGGATTAAAAATGACCAATTTCTTAATTGGACCTGTCCACGGAAAGAGAAACCGATGCTGGCTTTTTGTGTGTGATTAGAGACAATGATTGATCTGATAAATATAGATAACAGTAAGTATGAGCATTCTGGGGAACATCGACACGCAGGCGTTTCTTGCTGACTACTGGCAGCAAAAGCCCTTGTTAATTCGCGGTGCCACGACGAAATATGGAGACATTCTTACGCCTGATGAGCTGGCCGGGTTGGCTTGCGAACAGGAAATTGAATCACGCCTGATTGTTCAGGAAGAAAAGGATCTATGGAGTCTGGAACATGGTCCTATAGAAGAAAGCCGATTTTCCGATTTGCCTGAAAAAAATTGGACATTGCTGGTTCAGTCCCTGGATCACTGGCTTCCCGAAGTCAGGGATGTTCTTGATGAGTTTGCTTTTCTGCCTAGCTGGCGACTGGATGATGTAATGATAAGTTACGCCGTTAGCGGCGGAAGTGTAGGGCCACACTTTGATTACTACGATGTGTTTTTGCTGCAAAGTAGCGGACGGCGCAAATGGAAGCTGGGGCAGCCCTGTGACGAAAATACGCCTCTGGTTGAGGGGCAGTCACTGAGAATTCTGGAAAAGTTTGACCAGGTTGAGGAATTTGATCTGGAGGCCGGAGACATGCTCTATATCCCTGCCGGCGTATCGCACTGGGGAATAGGGTTGGACGATGAATGCATGACTTGGTCTATCGGGTTTCGGGCGCCTTCGGCTGCGGAATTACTCAACAGCGCCATTGCGACACTTGGTGATCAATTGCCTGAAAATTTGCGCTATCGAGATACACCGAAGTCCCTAAGCGCCCAGGCGGGTGAAATTTGTCAGGGCGCAGCGGCACAGTTAAAAACAATGGCCGAGCTGGTTACTGAAGAGGCGCTTTCGGGAGCAATGACGGAGGCGCTGGGCAGGCTTTCCACAGAACCACGATACCCTGAATATGTGGAAACAGATGACTGGACGGAGGCCGAGGTAGATCAGTTATTCGAAGAAAACGCCGTCCTGGTACGCAATCATCGATGTCGTGTGGCCTTTGCCGTTCTGGAGAAAGAGCCGGGTGCCAGCCAGCTTTTTGTTAATGGAGAGTGTATTGAGGTTCCCACCGAATATGCGGAACTGGTGGGGGCTAATCGTGCCAGCCTGTCGGCCTTCGAATCCTCGCTGGGGCGAAGGTTATTACAGGCATTGCTGGTTGCTGGTGTCTATCAGGTTATGTCCTGATTCAGCTTTTCGACTCCAAGCCTGGCATCATTGTTAAATCGGATAATTTTTTAAGTAATTGAGACTTGGTTTTCAGCTTGCCCCGAAACATCTATATCGTAGAAAAACGTTTTGCCGGCGTGCACCTGTGTCTTAACCTCTTCACTGTTTAGCCCCTCCAAGGCAGAAGTTATAAACAACCTATTGAAAGCTGAACCACCAAAGGCTGGGCAGGTAATTTTTTCTGTAGGTAAACCTATCTCTTCCACGAACACTCCATCGGGTGAGTATCGAGCTAATCTTGAAGACCCGTATTGAGCGTTCCAAAGGTAGCCTTCGCTGTCACAAATTGCGCCGTCGGGTTTGATGCCGGAGGCTGATAAATCGATAAATAGTTTGGGGTCTCCCAGAGGCCATCCTTCTGCCTTATTCAGCTGTTGACGCCAGATCTTTGACAGCGCGGTATCAGCAAAATAAGCGAACTGCTTGTCAGGCGAAAAACAAATTGCGTTTGGAATAGTTATTCGTGGATACAGAAGGCGAAGCTCGCCTTGATGGTATCGATAAATCGCCCCTGCTTCAGGTTCCGCTTTTTTTCCCATGGTTCCAATCCAGAAACCGCCCCAGGGATCAGCTCGGCCATCGTTCGATCGCGTTCCAGGATTATCGGCCTCAAGAGGTTGGATGATTTCTGATGTGCCAGTTTCTATTTTGAAATGCAAGAGTGCGGTTTCACTGGCCACTAGCAGGCCGTTTTCGTCGATCCATCCGGTCGCCGATATTTGCTCTGGAAATTCCCAGTGTTTGGTTATAGAGCCGTCGCAGCTGTAAAGTCTCTTGCCAGCAATATCGACCCAGAACAATTCGTTGCGCAAAGGATGCCAAAGTGGGCCTTCGCCAAGCTCGCATTGTGTTTTATTGTAAATATTTACCGTCATATTCGGTCTGTTAGGATCGTTATATAGAAATAGCAACGAAGAATTCTTTAATCTCCCGAAGAAGATTTAGCGTTATCAAGATTAAGCGGATCGGGGTCAAAGGGCCAAATTGGCCGAGGAATTTTTTTGTATTTAAGCCGACTTAAATCAGGCTGGCATAAACCCGGTGTTGAGACGTAATACTGTGCTTGTACTAGCGGAGCAAATATGTCGGTGTGCTTATACAGGTTTTTTACACCAATAACTTTTTTATCTGTCAGGGTTATCCCGTGTTGAGTGAAAAACCCCGGCGAAAAAACATTCGTTCGAATGCTTGTCAGAACAATCTCTATTCCATTGCACTTAAGAACGGCGACATCACCAATCGGAACATCTTCCATACCATCGCTTTCTTGCGATGAATCGCGTTGCAGAAAAACAATTTCAGCATCAATATCCAGAGGTGGTCCGGATTGCGGTTCAAATTTCCCTCCAATGCGCAGCCATGTTCTAGCGCCCACTCCAAGCTGAAAGCAGATTTCGATGGCGGCGGGATCCCAGATTGGGCCGAACGTTGCTCGGTCAATGCCGGCTTCCAGAAATGCTCTTACCATATGACAGGTGTCTCCTGGAGCTCCGCCGCCAGTCTGGTCAGATACGTCTGCCAAAAGTATTGGTTTTCCACTATTTTCTACAGCGAGGGCAATAGCTTCATCCATGGAAGTAAATTCAAGGGCTGCTTCGTGGCGAATGCGATAAAAGTAACGACCAAATTTCACGGCCATTTCATCGGCAAGCTCTGGATCGCCGTCTGTAATCGCCAGCATATTTGCACCTGCTAGTGGTACATCTGCCCAAGGAAAGCCGTGGTTGAGCGAGAGAGAAAGGATAGCTTCACTGCGCTCTGCTGCGATCATGTCCTCGACAAATTTAGGCATTGGCCCAGGTCGAGTTGTGGGAAACAAGCCCATAATTTTACAATCAAACAGGCTCATCTTCGGGTTGATCTCGCCCGCTAAAGTCCGCTGCATCAAATCAAAGAGTTCGGCTGCACGGTCATTATGATCAATGTGTGGATAGGTCTTAAAAATAACAATTAAATCAGCATGGTTAACCAGTGTTTGATCCAGATGTCCATGTAAATCAAGTTCTATACCTATTTTTACATCTCGCCCAACAATTTGACGAACCCGAGTAACTATATCTGCTTCACAATCATCATAACCCTCAGCCACCATGGCTCCGTGAAGGTATAGCAGAACTGCGTCCACGGGCCCGCTAGCGCTCAAATCCTCAAGGATCTTATCTCTTATTTCTTCATAAACACGGCGAGAGACAGTTCCAGCAGGCTGTGCATAGGCGTGCAGACTTTCGTGAACCGTCCAGTTGGATACCAGCGCCCTGTCGCGCCATAATTTGGCGGGCCCAGACCAGGGCGAAGGTGTCGCGTTGGTAATCCCGTCTTCGCACCACAAACCTTCCCGGAAATCTTTCATACTTCCTGGGTAAGTTGCGAATGTATTGGATTCTGTCCCAAATGTTGCAATAAACACTTTGGTCATGCCCATCTCTCCTGTCTTAAATTGCCGTCTCGGAAACAATATCGAGCTTTACACTATCGGGTTGAAAAATTGGTCCAGCCAAGCCCCTGGTTTTAGTCTTGCCTTTTTCGCACGTTCATCCTCGAGCTTATCCTCCGGGGATATGCTTGGCGTATAGCTGTCTTGTGGCGTGAAACCTATCAACTTGTTTGTTTTGCTCATGTCCCAGCGCATTCCGGCATTGTCGGATACCAAATTCAGCACGGCGATTGGAACATCCCGCGCCAAAATTGCGTGCTCAAAGCCCCTGACCAAATCCCCATCGGAAAGCCACATCTCTTGCCCCCAGAGCCCTATACCCATCCCCGGTTTTGGTTGGACTTTGCCATCCAAAACAAACCCAATGCGCAGAGCGATGAATGAGATCCCAGTATCTGCAGCAAAACTTCTTCCCAACTCCTCACAAATCAATTTGCTTACAGCGTAAGGATTCAGGGGTTTTGGTTCGCTATCGCTGAAAACCGTATCTTTCAGAAATCTGTAACCAGCCATAATTTGATTGGTGCTGGCCAATATCACTCGTTTTACACAAGCTTTGCGAGCAGCTGCCAGAACATTTCTCGTGCCCACCACATTGCGTTGGTAACACCTTTCCCATTGAGCATTGGGCTTTGGCTCTCCGGCAAGGTGAATAACCGTATCCACTCCTGAAAATAGATGCAGCCAGCTGTCATCAGCGGTAGTCAAATCTGCGGACTCCACACTTTCACCGCCGCGAAGATCTAGTAACCGAAGATCAAACCTGCTTTTCAGCCCCTCAGAGAGCTTTATTCCAAGATTGCCGGAGGCACCAGTTATCAGAACGGTCTTTGACATATGTATTTATCCATCCAGTCATTGTGCAGGGGCTAGTCTTGCACGCTATAGTTCATTTGCAGGGCTAAACCTAGGAAAACGAAGGGCAAGCTTTGTTTTACAACCGTAAAGCATGCGTTTATATTGATTATTGTAACCTTGGTTGCTGGAGTAAATAGTCTCACAAAATAACACCTTCTTGCTTTTGACTAAATCTGCAATCGATTTCTTCAGAGGGTAAGCGCTGGACAATTAATTTTCGGGTCGTCCATATTGCCCCGATATAACAATTAGGCGTAATAATGGTTAACAAAAGAATAAATTCGATATCAGCCAAAACTGGGAGCAGGGGGCAGTGCTTTTTTCTTGCGCTGAAGCTAATTGCATTGTTGTTTGTAACATCCACCAGTGTGCAATTCGCTGTTGCTCAAAGTTCAGAATCACTAGTTACCTCCCATCCGCAAGATCCGCAATCCTGGGATTATTGGAGTGTTTCTGCCACCGCTATTTCTGCCGTGACCTTTATCAACGTTCGACAGCCCTTACTTGAAGTGCTGGAAGATGGTTCTTTAGCGCCGCTCTTGGCCGAAAGCTGGGATGTCTCTGAAGATGGCCTGTCGGTGACGTTTAATATCCGTGAGGCCAGCTTTTCTGATGGAACCGAGCTGGATGCAAATGATGTGGTGTATTCGTTGCTGAAGAATAAGGAATCACCCCTGGGTTCGATAGCTGTCCCGCTTAGCGTGGTAAAAGATGTCACTGCTGTGGACGATCACACTGTTCAATTGCATCTCTCTACCCCAAGTCAGCGTCTTATGACTGAACTTGGAAAACGCGCCGGCATTATTGTTCCAGAAGGGGCTTTTGAGAACCTTAATGTAGCCAAAGAAGTGGTAGGAACCGGTCCTTATATCTTTTCTGAGTATAACCCCGGTGTGGATGTCAAACTCGTACGAAATGAAAATTACTGGGGTGATGCACCACACTTTAAAAATGTAACACACCGTTTTATTCCGGATGAAACGGCGGCGATCAACGCATTACTGGCTGGAGATATAGATGTCATCGGTGCGGTTTTGGGAGAAGGTCTCGAACGTGTTGATCTTATAAGTTCGCGTGATGGCTTTGAAGCCATTGTGCCCCCACCTTTTGAAATATCCTATGTTTTTCTCGATACAACAAATAAGCAATTGCAGAACGACAAAGTGCGCCAAGCTATTGCCCATGGTATCGAAAGGGAAACCCTGTTAATTGTTGGGCAGAACGGGCTGGGAGAGACAACATGCCAATATGTCATTCCCTTCAATGCTACGTGGAACAGTGAATATTGCCCCTACAGCTATGATCCTGCCAGAGCACAAGAACTTCTTCGTGCTGCCGGTGTGAGAAATTTGACCCTGTACTTTCCCTACTTGATGGTCGGCGAATTCCCTGCACTAAAAGAAGTGCTTGTAAGCCAGATGGCACAAATTGGTATAACACTGGATGCCAAGCCACTGGATCTGTCCACATGGTTTGAGCAAGTCTGGGGGGATCAGGGAGAGTATGATTTTGCATCCATAACTGATGGCGACACTATTGAAGCTTTTCAGAGTGGTCGCGGGCGTGCACCTTTTGGTAAGCCAACAACGGCAGTGACAAACGAGGCCTTTGATAATTTGGTGTCTGATGCAGATCAGATAATCGATCGCGATGAATATTTAGCGGCGATGGTTAAAATGACTAAGATTTTTGCGGACGATGCTTGGGTAATACCGCTCTATGCCAAAAGCACGCCTGTTTTAGCACGTAAGGGATTGGCAGGCATCAAACCATATCGGAATATTATGGAATTTGATTTGCGTCGAATTCACTCAACTGAGTAAACGTAATTGCCGAGGAAAACTTGGTCAAGGCTTAATATTGGCAAGTCGTTCATTGAGTCAGGCAAGCCTTCATAATAAAAAATCAGTGGATACCTGAATGATCCAAAAGCCAACAAACCTTAGCTCAATGCAGTCCACATCCAGAAGATTTTTCCGATCTCATAAAGTACAACAACTTAGGGGATTTATATCCCAGTTTTTCGTGTTGCTGCTCTCGGCGCTGATAGGCTCACTGGTTGTCTTTGCGTTACTAAGGCTTCTTGGTGGCGATGTGGCCTATATTTTACTTGGTAACGAAGCGACACAGGATCAGGTGAACTCGCTACGATCCGAGCTTGGATTGGACAGGGCCTGGTTCGTTCAATATTTCGATTGGATCAAGGGGTTTTTTACGGGCGATCTGGGTACGTCATTCTCGGGTAGCTATGAGATTTTTGACCAGATTGGACAGCGGCTGATCCCGACTCTTCTTTTAGCCTTTGGCTCCCTGTTCGTTTCAATTTCTCTCGCCATTATTCTGGGAACTTACGCAGCAATGAATGCTGATAACGCCAAGGGCGTCGTCACGGATATTGTTTCGCAGGTTGGAACGGCGATTCCTGCATTTTGGGCCGGACTTATTCTTGTCGTTGTCTTTTCAGTATCCTTTGGCTGGTTCCCGGCGGGGGGCTATGTACCAATCCAGGAAGATTTTTGGGGGTCGCTTAGATCAATATTTCTCCCAATTGTGGCGCTAAGCCTTGGTATTACTTCTGTGACAACCCGATTTGTCCGATCAGCCATGCTAGACGTTTTAAACGAGGACTATATCCGTACCGCCATGGCAAAGGGCTGCACTCGAAAACGTGCTGTGTTTGTTCACGGCTTACGCAATGCTTCGATACCGGTAGTGACGGTCGGCGCGCTGCAGCTCGGCAATTTGCTGGCAGGAACCATTGTGATTGAAAGCGTATTCGTTATTCCGGGATTGGGACAACTTCTTCTGACAGCCGTAAATGGCCGCGAAGTGATCGTAGTTCAATCAATTGTTCTGGTTATCCTGTTGATCATTCTTGTGATGAATTTTATGTTGGATATTGCTTATGGCCTGCTTGATCCAAGGATTCGTGACAAACGGAATGGCGCCAATCATGGCTGAGCAGGTTCACAATAAAGAAAAACAACGTTTGTGGGTTAAATTTTCACAACTTCCGGCCACGCTGATTATAGGCGGGATTCTTGTCGGCTTTCTTTTGTGTATTGCACTTCTGTCATTTGTATGGACCCCCTACGATCCTATAGCCATGAATGTGAGGGACCGTTATCTTCCGATAGGTTCTGAGGGCTATTTGCTTGGCACTGATAGATTTGGGCGGGATGTCCTGACGCAAATAATCATGGGTGCGCGCAATTCACTGTTTGTTAGCATTATTTCGACGTTGGTCAGCTTGATGATTGGCACGCTGTTAGGCCTGTATGTGGCCGCAGCAGGTGGGCGAATCCAAAACATTATATCTAGAACCATAGATGTTGGTGTGGCAATCCCGGGTATCTTGGTTGCCATGGTGTTGGCTACGGCTATCGGGCCGGGCAATCTGGCGGCAATCACGGCGATTATTATTTGGTTTATTCCAGTGGCCGCTCGTGTTGTTATTGGCCCGGCAGTTCAAGTTTTGTCGCAAGATTATATCGAGGCCGCTTTTGGTTATGGCCGTAAGAAATGGTTTGTGCTGTTCAACCATGTGTTGCCCAATATTTCTTCTACCATCATCGTTCAGGCCTCTGTCATGTTTGCCGCTGCTATTTTGATTGAAGCGGCACTTTCTTTCCTGGGTGTGGGTGCTCAATCACCCATCGCTTCCTGGGGCCGTACCCTTAAAGAGGCGCAGCCACTTATGGAAATAGCTCCGTCACTAATGGTGGTGCCGGGTTTGGCTATAGTGTTGGCGGTACTTGGATTTAACCTGTTGGGAGATGGGCTTAGAGCGTATCTGGATCCTCAGCAAACAAGGAAGCGTTGACATGTTAATTATTGAAAACTTGCATGTGTCTATTGCAGGTCACACGGTTGCCGAAGTTGAAAAGCTGGAGCTAGCCAATGGTCAACGAATCGGCTTTGTAGGAGAAAGTGGCTCAGGTAAATCTATGATTGTCATGAGCATCCTCGGCCTTCAACCGAAGTCCGCCAAAGTCACTGGGTCAATCAAATTCAACGGTGTGGAACTGATTGGAATTCCAGCAAAGAAATTGGCCGATATACGCGGCCGTTTGATTGGTTTGGTGCCGCAGGATCCTACTAAATCCCTGAACCCGACCATGCGAATAGGCAAACAGATTGCTGAAGCAATATCGCTGCATTCTAATGCTGGGAAAAAGGCAATCCTTCGTCGTGTTCGCGAACTAATCGATAACGTGCGGTTGCCAGATCCCGACCGCATTATAAAAAGCTATCCGCACCAGTTATCTGGTGGTCAGCAGCAGAGGGTACTAATTGCTATCGCCATTGCTTGCGAACCAAAGCTTTTGATTGCCGATGAACCTACAACCGCACTTGATGTAACTGTTCAGGGTGAAATCCTTAATCTGCTTCTCACACTGAGTAAGGAGCTGGACATGGGATTGCTCTTTGTAAGCCATGAACTAGGCGTAGTACGTTTTGTTTGCCAAAAGGTGGCTGTCATCTATGGTGGACAGGTCGCTGAATTCGGAAATGCAGATTCAATCATTAAACAGCCAGCTCATCGTTACACCGATGCTTTGATTGCGGCCAATATCTCGCTACCCAGAAATGAGATTGAAGTAGCTGGCAATACAAATCAGCTGCATTCTGTCAGGGGATCAGTTCCATCCATAGGTGAGTTTCCTGATGGATGCCGATTTAGAAATCGCTGTGATTTTGCGATTGACTCTTGCCGTTCTTTTGTGCCGATGCGACAAAAGGATAAAGACCATTACCATCGTTGCTGTAACCCGATCAGTTCTGCAGAAAAGCCAAATGTCACACATTGATGTTAAGAATTTTTATTTTAGTTATGCACCCCGATCAGCTCGGGAAACCGGAATATGGACGCTGAGTAATCTGAATTTTTCTGTCGAAGCAGGAGGATTTCTTGGGATTGTAGGTGAATCTGGTTCGGGTAAGTCAACGCTTATCCGGAATCTCTGCGGTCTTCTGCCGATCACAGAAGGCCATGTTCACATTGATGGTTGCAATTTGGCTTCCTTAAGCGCCCGAGAGATGATTGATCTGCGCCGCAAGATTCAACTGATTTATCAAAATCCGAGGCGGTCATTTGATCCAAGAATGAGAATTGGCCGGTCAATTTCCCAGCCAATCAGATCACTTGAAAAACGTACGCCATCAGACGAAGAACTGGCAAATTTACTCGCCAGCGTTGGGCTGCAGGCAGAACACCTGAATCGGTTTCCACACGAATTGTCTGGTGGTCAGTTGCAGCGTATCGCTATTGCTCGGGCATTGTCGGTAAGACCCGGCATTCTTCTTGCAGATGAACCGACAAGCGCACTGGATGTTTCCGTTCAGGCACAAGCGTTAAAAATGATTGCGGAACTGCGGGAGCAACTTAAATTGACTGTAGTGCTTGTTTCACACGATCTGGCTGTTGTGGGGAGAGTTACCGACAGTATTATTGTCTTGAAGGATGGAGTTATCGTTGAGGCTGGAAATACAGCAAATGTTCTTTTGAACCCACAGCATGCCTACACACAAAAATTGGCCGAAGCAGCTGCTGTTGTCAGTCTCTGACAACAGCAGCTGCATTAGCTAACTCAAATCGAGCATCGTCGATTTTCTGAATGATTTTTTATTAGTACTCACAGGCTATTCTGATTCAGCTCATCGACCCAAATCATGGTCGCGCTGATAACCGCTGCCGGTAAAACGAACAGGTTGAAAACTGGAATGGACAGCATTCCAGCGATTAAGGCACCAAAACCAAGGCATAACGGACGTTTTTCTCTCATTACATCAATAGTTTGCGAAAAATTGAGTCCCTGATTATCGGCAGGGTAGTCCATAAACTGAATCGCCATATTCCACGAAGCCCACAACAGAGTCAGAGTGGTTGCAGCTATCCAGCCAATGACGGGTATAAAACCAATTAAAAAAGATAAAAGCAGGATGCCGACTAATCTATGCAGGAAATAAGCCAGCTTTACCGTTTCACGCCACACTGACCTGCACACGAGGGACAGAATCGCCCGTGATGTAAAAGGCTGTTCTTCGATTGCTTGTCCTCTCATTGACGCCACTTTTTCGGCAAGCAAACCATTAAATGGCGAGGCAATAAGGGCTGCCAACAAAGCAAAGGTATAACCAAAACCGATCAATAAAACCAAAACAAAAAGTATCCATACAAGCGGTTCCAAAAATGACAGCCAGTCGGGAATGCGGCTCATTGACCAGTCGAGAGCCTGGGAAAAAAGCTCAACGACGTACCAGCCCAAAAGCAGATAAATAACCAGATTAATTGCTATTGGCCCCAGGGTAAGCATGCGGATACCGGGCGTAAAAAGAAGCTGAAAACTGTGAAACAGGCTATTTATTGGAAACATATAACCAACTCCTAATCTTTGAAATCTGGTACCTGGCTGCATTCTCATTCATTATTGAGCCTGTAACCGGAACAACTAGATCGTTTTCCCAACTGTGACAATTTAGGGCAGTGCTAGACTGACCCGACTCATTCTATCTAGGTTCGGCAATGAGACCATTATTAAAAATACTCGCAGGCCTGCTGGTTCTGATTCTTGTGGCATTTGGTGTCATTTTTTATCAGCTCAATACGCTGCTCAAAGAGGCTGCATTGCAAGTGGGACCCCAGATTACGGGAACGCCGGTCGCTCTGGATACCGTGGACATTCGGGTGTTTGACGGCAGTGCTGCTATCTCCGGCCTTTCCATTGGCAATCCAGAGGGCTATGAACAGCCTAATATTTTCTCACTTGACTCCGTTTTGGTTGAAATAGAGCTTCCTTCTATGCTGGAAGACGTTATTGTCATTAAGCGTATATTCATCCAGTCGCCAGAGATAATCTACGAAGGCTCAAGTTCCAGCGATAATTTTCGGGCGCTGTTAGAAAACATAGCAGCCAATATGCCTGCATCGGAAGAAAATGAGGAAGAATCCACATCCGCTAAAAAGATCATCATTGATAACTTTGTCTTAACGGGAGGTATGGTTACCGCTCGCCATCAGGTGCTTAACGGAAAGGTGCTTGATTTACCCCTGCCCGAATTGCGTTTGAATGGTATTGGCCGCGAAACCAATGGTGCCACAGCAGAAGAGGCGGCAGGGCAAGTTATCCGACAAATCACCCAGGCGGTTTCAGCGACTTTGGCGGAGTCTGCACTTATGGCCGAAGCCAGGGAGCGACTTGAAGCCTTAAGGGAAGAAGCCGAAAACCGTTTGAATGAAACCCGCGACGAAGCCGAAGCTGAGATTAATAACAGGCTGGAAGAACAGGGCCTGGGTGAAGAACAGCAAGAAGCGCTCAGAGGCCTGCTAAATGGCTTTGGGAATTAACAAAAACAAAAAATAATTATTGGATGGAGTAATGCCAAATCAATTAGAAGCGGCTGTTGAACAGGTAAGCCGCGTATTGCTGGGGAAAAATCACGCAGTTCGACTCGCAGTGGCTTGTATGGTCGCCCGAGGACATCTGCTCATAGAAGATTTGCCCGGTTTGGGCAAGACAACCCTGGCGCAAGCACTTGCCCGAGTGACCGGCCTTGATTACAAACGGGTTCAGTTTACCAGCGATATGTTGCCCGCTGATCTGACTGGATTTTCCATGTTTGATAAAGAGTCAGGTAAATTCCAGTTTCAGGAAGGGCCAATATTCTGCCAATTCCTCCTGGCTGATGAAATCAACCGCTGTAGCCCCAAGACTCAATCCGCCTTGTTGGAGGCTATGGAAGAAAGGCAGGTGTCGGTAGATGGTGAATCGCGCAAGCTACCTGAGCCGTTTTTCGTTATCGCAACGCAGAACCCCCATAGCCTTGCCGGGACCTTCCCGCTACCTGAATCTCAGCTAGACCGTTTTTTGATGAGGATATCACTCGGTTACCCCGATGCAGCCGCAGAGCGAGAAATTCTTGAAGGGCGAAATCCCCGTGAGAATATTTCGGAAATTGAGCAAGTACTTTTAGCTGAACATTTGTTGACCTTTCAGGAAGCAGTTAGTCAGGTAAAAGCCTCCGATGTGGTCATGGATTATTTACAACGATTGATAAAGGCGACTAGGGAAAGTGGCCTTTTCGTGCACGGTATTTCTCCCCGGGGCGGGCTCGCTCTGATGCAGGCATCCAAAGCCTGGGCGATGCTAGAGGGCCGTGACTACTTGAGCCCGGACGATGTGCAAGCCGTTGTTGCCCCCGTTTTTAGCCACCGATTAAACAGTCGTACTAGCGGTGGCCAAACCAGCGTGGTTGAAATAGAGCAATGGGTTGAAACCATTGATATTTTGGCTTCTTGATACATGGCACGAGTAAGAGATGATCTCTTCGGCTCGACAATCTTTTAGGGAACGTCTGGAAAAATGGCTGGAGCGACGCCAGCCAGAGACCGTTCGGGAAGTTTTTTCCCAGCATAACCTCTATATTTTCCCTTCAATGCAGTTTGTCGGCTTTTTGGTGGTCACCATCATGATGTGGCTGGCAGGCACCAATTACGAAAACAATCTGGTTCTCGCACTTACATTCTTTATGCTGGCAATTTTTGTCAGTACCATTTTTCGAACGCACGCCAATCTCTCAGGTCTTGAAATTTCGGTTACTGGCTGTGACCGAGCATTTGCGGGCGATAAACTTACCATTCACCTAAATGTCGAAAATCCAACCAAGCATGACCGGCTTGGTATTGTCCTGCAGTGGACGGATGCAAACCCCGTCAGTTTGGATGTCCCCGCCAAAAGTACGGTACAAACCGAAGTTCGCCTGCAAACCCAGCGCAGGGGCTGGTTAAACCCGGGAAGATTACGGGTGGAAACCACTTATCCGCTAGGAATACTGCGTGCCTGGAGTTGGCCGAGATTACAGTTGAATGCCTTGGTATACCCCAAGCCGATGCCGGCGGAACCTACTGCCGGAGAACAGTCGGAAGGCGGTGAAGGGCAAAGCCACAAGCGCGGTATCGATGATTTTGGTGGCCTGTCCGAATGGCAACCTGGTGTTTCGCCCCAGCGCATCGCCTGGAAACAATATTCAGCTGGGCGCGGGTTGCTGGAGAAAACCTTCGAAGCCCAAACCCTTAACCCTGAGTGGCTGGACTGGGAAAACTATGCCGGTCTGGGAACGGAGCAGCGTCTAAGCGCGCTCTGCGCAAAAATTATTGAGATGGAAGAGCTAGGCCAGCACTATGGGTTGCGTCTGCCTGGCCAAGTCTTTCCCCCGGCACAGGGCGAGATGCATATGCACCGTTTACTGAGTGCATTGGCCATTTATGGGTTGGATGAAAACCCGGAAGGTGACGAAGATGGTTAACCAAAAATTTACTTCTTCACCAAAGACAGAGAAGCTACAGCTTTCCCGGTTACAGCAAGGCTGGTTGGTGTTGGCGCTATCCGTAACTTGTCTGCCTATCTGGTTTTATGTGCCCATTTGGGTCGCCATTTTTTGTCTTGTCCCCATCAGTTGGCGTTTGCGGGTTTTATGGAAAGGAGGCGCGCAGCCATCGCGTAAAGTTACTGCTGGTCTGGCAGTGCTCGCCTCGGCGTTCGTCCTCTGGCAGTGGTACCCCCCCATAGGGCTTGAGCCCATGAGCACATTGTTAATTATTTGCTGTGCACTGAAGTTTCTGGAAATGCGGGTCATTCGTGAGGCACGTACCGTGCTTTATCTCTGTTATTTTATTGCCGCGATTCAGCTGATCTATGAACAAACCGTTTTCCACTTTTTGCTCGCAGTTTTGTCGATCATCCTGACGTTGACGGCACAAAACATGGCAGAACGAGATCCCTGGCAACAGTATTCGTTCAAATCATTTTCGCTGTTTCCGTTAAAAAGCGTTGGCTGGATTGCCCTGGTATCCATTCCACTAACCATCATCATCTTCCTTTTTGCTCCGCGAGTTCCTTCGTTTTGGGTTGTTCCTGTATCAGAAGATCAGGCCGTTAGTGGGATCTCGGACACCATGAGCCCCGGCTCTATTGGCGAGTTGGCGCGTTCCAGCAAATTGGCATTTCGTGTCGGTTTTGAAGACGAAGTTCCGCCCAGACGGAGCCTGTATTGGCGGGCCCTGGTGTTAAGTGACTACGACGGGCAGGCCTGGACCAATCGCGAGAATTTCATGACCATTCAGGACGGTGGTCGAACTCATTTTCCTGGTTCAAATCGGCCAGCTCCAGAGTGGCTGGACGAAATTCTCTACGAAGGGCAGCCTCTGGAATACGATGTGTACCAGGAGCCAACCAGTCAACATTGGTTGTTCGCGCTAGCGGCACCCACCAGCCAGGAAAATGGATTGGGCATGACCAAGGGACTGAGGCTCGTCAGTCGGCAACCGATTACACAGCGGGTGAAATATAGTGTCACCAGTTATCCGGATTACCGGATGACTGGCGACGTACTCGATTACCGGGATCGCTATCGTAATCTTCACCTGCCCGATGAGTTTAATCCTCGTACACGGGAGCTTGCTGAGAGCTGGACATCCCAGGGATTGTCACCAGACCAGTTAGTGAGCCGCCTTTTTAGCTTATTCCGCTCTGAGCATACCTATACGCTAAATCCGGGTGCCTTTGGTACGGACTCCATTGATGAGTTTATGTTTGATCGAACGCGCGGTTTCTGCGAACACTTTGCCCAGGCAACCGTATTCCTGTTGCGAGCTGCGGGCGTTCCCGCCCGCATTGTCTCGGGTTATCAGGGAGGTGAGCTAAACGCTGATGGCAATTACCTGATGGTGTATCAGTACGATGCCCATGCCTGGGCCGAATACTGGGTTGAGGGTCGAGGATGGGTGCATGCAGACCCAACGACAGCTGTTTCGCCTGAACGAATTGAGTTGGGTGCCAGGGAGATACTTAAAGAAGATCCGGATTTTCTGGCAGATGATGTTTTCTCACTTGCACGCATGCAGGACATTAATTGGCTGAATTGGCTACGTTTACGCATGGACAGCGTCAACTATCTCTGGGTGAGCTGGATTTTGGGCTACGACAACGAACAACAGTTTGATCTGTGGCAAGGGCTTTTTGGTGATTTATCGATTAAGCGGCTAATGATCATACTTTCTGTGCTTGCCGTGTTAATTATGGGAGCTATCGGATTTAATCTCTGGTGGATTTCAGAGGAGCGCAAACGGCCAAGGACACAACGGCAATTTGATCAGTTTCGTTCGGAATTACTAAAGGCCGGCGTTGATTTGGAACCTGGGTTTACGCCTTCCAGATTGGCTGAGCAAAGCCGCGGGCAGAACCCAAATCACGATTCCCGGATTGATGCGCTTTGCCAGCTATTTGAGCAGCACTTTTATGCCGGAGTGGATAACCGTCAAAAGATCAACGCGCTTTTGAAAAAGAAGAGCTAATCAGACGTCAGACTACAATAGAGCTATAAAGAGCTATAAAGACTGCGGTGGCGTCTAACAGCGTGGATTACTTGATCATCTTCGAAATAAACGGAAAACATTTCATAGTGCCAAGTGCTAATGGGAGGCTCGCCCACCATCTGGGTCATTCGCTGGGGGCTGCCAAATGTCTCGGAGACTTCCTGTTGAGTCAGGCCGCGCTCGGGAATGGACATTGAACGGTCACCCTGTTCTCCAATGGCTATTTTAAGATCTTCCGCCAGAACCTGGGTGGTAAACATTGCTGGCGCCAAGAGTGTGCAAAGAAGAAATTTTCGAAGGATTCGGGTTCTCATGACGGATACTCCTAAACGAGTTGCTGTTAAGCTATCACCTCGAAAGAAGGGCTCCCTGCTTTTGGAACGGGTTTCCATGGGGCAATTTTCAAATAAGTGATTTATTACCCCGTCAAAGCGGGACTAGTCGACAAACGGGCACTGTTTCACGATCAAAATGAACTCCATTCTCTCTGTCCCATTCACCGTTGGCCTGCGATACGCCCGTGGTCGCAAACGAAATCGATTTGGCTCAGTGGTGGCGGCATTTTCCGTTTTTGGGATGGCGCTGGGTGTTGCCGCGCTGATTATCGTCCTGTCGGTGATGAACGGGTTCAATCGCGAGATAAAAGAGCGTTTCCAGCTTGTTTCCCCGCAACTGACCCTGACGCCCTCTGTTCCATCAAATGTTGGGCAATTGGCTTTATCCCGGAGTGACGTATTCGCTTTTTTGCAAGCAAATGAGTTGGTCAGTGCTACTTCTCCACAGCTGGAGAGTTTTGCTTTGGTCGCCAGTAGTGGCGTTCAGGTGCCGGTCACCCTCAAAGGCATTGAGCCAGTAGCCGACTCGGCGGTGGTTCCGCTTTCCAGTGCCACGCTTTATGGCAGTCTGGATGAACTTATTCCGGGTGAATTCGGAATTGTTCTGGGTGGTTACATAGCTCGCCAGTTGCTGGTTATGCCCGGCGATCAAATCAGCATTCTGTTGCCCCAGGTCCAGGTCACCCCTGCCGGGATTTACCCTCGGGCAAAATATTTTCGGGTCGTGGCGGTGTTTGATTCAGGCTCGCAATTGGATTCAGATCTCGCCTATATACATATTGAGGACGCCAACCGCTTGTTTCGCCAGAGTGGGGCAGATATCGGTTACCGCCTGAAACTGGTTAATGAGCAGGCCGAGGGGGAGTTCTCTAGTCAGTTCCAGCAATTTCTGGCGGGTAACTCGGCGAGTAATTGGGAAATTAAAAGCTGGTCCAGTGCCTATGCAAGCCTGTTTAAAGCCATGGCTATGGAAAAAGTTACCGTCGGTTTGCTGCTTCTTATTATTGTGTTTGTTGCGGCGTTTAATATCGTCAGTGGGCTGGTCATGATGGTGTCAGACAAGCGATCCGACATGGCGGTATTGAGAACCCTGGGTGCCAATACCAAAACGGTTATGCGTATCTTCGTAGTCCAGGGTATGACTCTGGGTGTGGCGGGGATACTTATGGGGGCATCAATCGGAACCTTGTTAGCGGTTTACCTTTCTGATGTGGTCATGTTTTTTGAACGGTTATCCGGATCAAGGGTATTTGATCCAAGCGTTTTCTATGTCAGCTTTTTACCCAGTCAGTGGCTGCTGAGTGACTTTTTATGGGTTGTCGGTGTGTCACTGATGCTGACTGTGTTCGCAACGATTATTCCGGCGTGGCAGGCATCAAAAATCACGCCAACGGAAGCCCTTACTTACAAGCAATAAAAACGAAATGAACGATACTTTTTCTGACAACAAAGCGGTCTTGGTTTGCAAAGGACTCGAGCGAAATTACCAGTTGGGGCCGGAGAAGCTGAAAATTCTTCGTGGCGTTGACCTCAACGTTGTTGAAGGTGAGCGTCTGGCAATCATGGGGGCAAGCGGGGCAGGAAAAACCACCTTGCTCAACTTGTTGGGGGCATTGGATGAGCCAGATGCTGGCGAGGTTTGGATTGCCGGCACCAAGGTCAACGGTTTGTCCGAGTCCGCGCGGGCCGACCTGCGCAATCGGGCTCTGGGATTTGTGTTTCAGTTTCATCATTTGCTTCCTGAATTCAGTGCTCTGGAGAATGTCGCCATGCCTTTATGGTTGAGAGGGCAGTCTCGCAAACAGGCTGCAGAGCAAGCAAAGGCGGTGCTCGATCGCGTGGGTATGTCCGCTCGTTTTGAGCACAAGCCGGCAGAGCTGTCTGGTGGTGAACGTCAGCGGGTAGCCATTGCAAGGGCTTTGGCAGGTGAGCCCAGGGTTTTGCTGATGGATGAACCTACCGGCAATCTGGATCGGGACAATGCCAAGCGTGTGATTGACCTGATTGAGCAGTTAAACCAGCAGACAGGCTCGGCGCTGGTCGTGGTGACACATGACCAGGAAATCGCCAATCATATGGATCGGCAATTGCAATTAACTGAGGGCAGGCTGCAATCGTCATGAAGTCTGTAGAGGTTCTACTGGCACTGCGATATACCCTGGGTCATCGTCGCAGCAGGCTAGCTAATTTCATCACCCTCGTGTCTGCACTGGGGCTGGTGTTGGGTGTCAGCTTGTTGATCACGGTACTTTCTGTCATGAATGGCTTTGACCGGGAAATGCGCGAGCGAATCCTGATGCTTTTGCCGCATGTTCGCCTGACGCAGTCGGTCATTTCTGAAAGACCGAACTGGCAGACAGATATGGAAACCATCTTGGGGCATCCCCAGGTGCTGTCCGCAAGCCCGTTTACTGAGCTGGAAGTGTTGTTCCGTCATCGTGGCCAGGTTGAGCCGGGGTTGTTATATGCCTTTGATCCCGAGCTTGAGCAGGCACAGACCAATTCGGGTTTTTCACGTCTGTTGGGCGAAGATCTGCTGAAAGAGATGCAATCGCAGCAAGGTTTAGTCCTTGGCGCAGGGGTGGCCAACCGACTGGGTGTGTCTTCGGGAGATCAACTTATCACACTGGTATTCCAGAGAGATAAACAGCAACTTCAGGCGGCAAGTTTCCAGGTGGTTTCCGTGTTTCATACAGGCACTGAGATGGATCAAAGACTGGGTTTGCTTTCATTTGGGCAATTGAGAAATATTTCAGGACAGTCAGATACCCCTGAAGGAATGCGGGTGCAAATCCAGGATGTGTTTTCTGCACGAAGTGTTGCGCGTGACCTACAGGGCGGATTACCAATGGGATACGGCTTTTCAACCTGGCAGCAAACACACGGCAATTTATATGAGGCGATCCAGATGTCACGCTATCTGGTGGCACTCATTGTGATGCTGATTTTGGTGATTGCTGCGTTTAATTTGGTCGCCACCCTGATCATTGCCTCCGCAGACAAACAAAGTGAAATTGCGATATTAAAAACCCTGGGAGCAAGACCTATGAGTCTGGCGCGTGTATTCGCTATGCAGGGGATGTTTATCGGAACACTGGGTAGTGTGGTCGGAGGAGGAATTGGGGCGTTGTTTTCCCTGTATTTAACTGAAATCTCGCTGGCAGTAGAAGGTTTTTTCGGTTTTAAGATTCTCAGTACGGAAGTCTATCCGCTGGATTATCTGCCATCGTTTTTGCACTGGGGGCAATTGGCTTTTGTGGTTGGCGTGTCAATCTTTCTGAGTGTTCTGGCGTCGGTCTATCCCGCCTGGAAAGTGTCGCGTGTGGAGCCTTCCGCCGTTCTTCGCTACGAGTAGCTGGCCATTATTTTAGTCGCTTGCGCCATCGGCGATTGACGTCCAGAAACCAGAGTAGCTGCATTGCAAAATATCCGATTATTGCGGAAATCACACTCAACAGGGCGGAGCCTATAAGAATAGTTTTCCATACCTCAAGTAGCAGGGTTTTCCATTCGTGATAGTCAATACTGGCAATATTGATTTTTTCTTCCACACCGAGAACCTGTGCACCAAGCCAATATTCTGCAAACAGGATCAGCGGAAAAGTCAGGGGGTTACTCACCCAGACCAGAATTACGCTGAGCGCCAGATTTGCGCGCAGCCAGATAGCAAGTATGGCTGCCATAAGCATATGCCCATAGACCGGCGTCATGGCGACCCCTAAACCAATAGCGAATGCCCGACTCACCGAGTTACGGTTTAAGTGAAATAGGTTTCCGTCCTGTAACAGATGGGCGATCAGGCTCAGGGATTTATGATTTTGGATAAATTCCCGGCTGGGGCCTATTTTTCTAAAAAATTTCCTGGACATAAAACGACATTGCCTACTTCTCTTTGGGTGTATTTCTTACAAAGGAAATACCGGGTGTAAAATGAGAGTCTGCTAGACTCATTTTTACAGGACGATTGTTATCAAGGTACAGGAAGTACATTTATGCAGCAGATTTATGTGTTGCTGGCTTTTACGGTGGGTGTTTTTGCGCCCTTATTCTTTTGGGGTACGCCAGATTACACCCCATTGTGCATCCTGTTTGTCGTCCTTGGGGGCCTATTTTACTGGTTTAGACAAGTCTGGTTGATATCATTTTTAATCGGCTTGACTTATGGCAGCCACTCAGCCGTTTCTTATCATCAGTCATTGCTGTCAGATCGCCTTAACAACGAGATGTTTATGGTCACGGGGGTAGTTTCCAGAATCCCCAAAAAGTCTGCCAGAAGCTGGCGACTTGATGTAAATGCTAAAGAGATTCGGCCGGTCTCCATCTCCCCGAACTCCAGTTTTTTAATACAGCACCAATTTGGACGGGATGGTTCGGGTCGTATGGCGCGAATTTACTGAACGTGAAGAAGATCCGGTTTATGAGGACGAAACGCAGTCAGGGCAGCGAATATTCTGGTGGCAGAAATGAATTTTGGTTACAGTGGAGCGCACCCAATCCATCCAGTCCACAAGAGGAATAGAGTTAGTGTACGAAATAGTGGTTGCAGGTGGTTGGCTTATGGTGCCCATACTGCTTTGTTCGCTGGTTTCCGTAGCCATCATCATTGAGCGGTTCTGGTCTTTGGGCCGCAATAAAATACTTCCCCCCGGTTTGCTTCGTTACGTTTGGGATCTTTACAAGTCCAATAAACTTTCAATGGATCGCATTATTGAACTGCGTCAGGACAGCCCCCTGGGCGAGGTATTCTCCGCTGGGCTGGTCAATCAGGCGCATGGTCGCGATGTAATGAAAGATGCCATGGAAGAGGCCGGTAGCAAAGTAGCTCACGAAATGGAAAGGTTTCTCGCCGCGCTGGGAACCATTGCAGCGATTACTCCCCTGTTGGGACTGCTGGGCACAGTACTAGGCATGATTGAAGTATTTACTGAAATCATGGCCAGCGGTACAGGTGATACTGGTCGGTTGGCAGGTGGAATTTCAACGGCATTGATTACCACTGCATCGGGTTTGACGATTGCGATCCCTAGTATGGTTTTCCATCGTTATTTTGAACGACAGATAGATGGCATGGTGGTCGATATGGAGCATCAGTGCTCTCGACTTGTCGATGCGATTTTTAGTGGCAAGGTGCTTTCCGAAACAGTTGATGAAGTCAGCCCTGGTCAGTCTGGAGCAGGTGTGGAGTGAAGTTTCGCAAGCAGCGCAAAGAGATGGTGCAACTCAATTTGACACCGCTTATTGACGTCGTTTTTTTACTGTTAATTTTCTTCATGGTGTCCACCAGTTTTACGCGGGAAAACCAGTTGCAAATTAATCTGCCGGAGGCCAGTGCGGAAGAAGTGTCTTCGGTCACCCAGGGGCTAACACTAACTATTCAGGAAAACGGGACCTATGCCCTTAATGGACGCGTTCTGTCCAGTAACTCCATAGACATCATTAAGGAAGCGCTTCTGGAGGAGTCCCGGGGAGAAGTTGACCAAAGTCTTCTGCTGGTTGCCGATGCCAATGCCACCCATCAATCAGTCGTGCGGGCTATGGACGCGGCCGGGCAGCTTGGCTTTGTAAATTTGCGAATATCTACTCAGGAATCTGAGTCGAGCCAGAACTAATCCGGGTTGCCATAGCCATGAGTCTGGAGCACATCATCACCAGAGCCTGGTACGAAGATAAATCCTGGGTTAAATGCCTATCTGTCCTGACCCCTCTTTATCGTATGGGGCTAGAGCGAGCCAAAAAGCGCGCAATCAAGCAAAGAATAGAACTACCTGTGCCTGTCGTCGTTATTGGCAACATTACCGTTGGTGGGACAGGCAAAACACCTCTAATCATGTTTTTGGCACAAGCACTGGCGCAGCGTGGGCGACGGGTGGGAATTGTGTCGCGCGGTTATGGTGCCCGGACAAATCGTTACCCGTACAAAGTCATGGCAACAGACAGTGCTGACACGGTCGGTGACGAGCCCCTGATGCTGGCACAGTCGCTGAATGTGCCTGTTGTCATCGACCCTGATCGGCTCTCGGCGATTAAGCACCTGCTGGAAACTAATGCGGAAGTGGATGTCATTCTTTCCGATGATGGCATGCAGCACTACCGTATGCCTCGAGACCTGGAAATCCTGGTTGTCGATGGCAGTCGCGAGCTGGGTAACGAGAAATTACTTCCAGCAGGGCCTTTGCGCGAGCCTCTGGATCGGCTTAAAACCGTTGATTTTTGCCTTGTTAATGGAGGCAATAAAGAGTTGAACTCCCTGGCATTACGGTATGTTGAACCAGGGGCGTTTTCGCTGGCTCCGGCAAAGTGGCGCCAGATCGCCACAGGCGAGATCAGGGAGTTGGGTTATTTGCCCGCGGCAAAACGCATTGTTGCCATGGCGGGCATTGGTAATCCCGAACGCTTTTATGCGACGCTAGAGATGCAAGGCCTCCAGTTTGATTCCTACCCGATCAATGATCACCAATCTCTGAGCAAAGAAGAAATTCTGCGAATGGGTGTTACCGACCCGGAAACCCAGATTCTGATGACAACCAAGGACGAGGTAAAATATCGGGAGATTATTCGCCAGAGTGGCTGGAATAATGTCTGGACGCTGGATGTTACTGTCCAGATGGACCAGGAATTACTAGATGAGATTCTGGACGCGATTGAAGAGAAACTCGGTTTATGAAAAGACCAAAATGGCAGCAAACAAAACCATGAAATTTACGGTTGTTATACCCGCGAGATTTGCCTCGACCAGATTGCCCGGTAAACCCCTGGCGGATATTGCCGGGAAGCCCATGATTCAGCGAACCTGGGAGCAGGCCTGCCTGTCGGGCGCTGAAAGGGTGTTGGTTGCAACGGACCATGAGGAAGTATTTGAACGAGTTAAGTCGTTCGGGGGAGAGGTCGTTATGACGAGCCCGGACCATCTTTCAGGTACCGACCGCCTAGCCGAGGTTGCCGACCAGATTTCTGCCAGTGACGAAGATATTTTGGTCAATGTGCAGGGAGATGAGCCGCTTATCCCACCTCAGGTTATCGATCAAGTTGCCAATAATCTTTCCGGGAATAGGGACTGCGCCTGCGCAACATTGGCCGAGCCAATCAGCACGGTGGGTGATTTCCTAAGTCCGGCGGCGGTGAAAGTTGTTTTTGCAGACAATGGTAAGGCGCTTTACTTCAGTCGAGCACCCATACCCTATCCCCGGGACAACATGGCAGCGCTGTTGAAGCAAAGTCCGGATTCGAGTCTGGGGGATTTGGTTGCCCGTCGACATATAGGAATTTATGCCTACAAAGCCGGATTGCTCAGACAATTTACCCAGTGGCCCGCTGTGGCGCTGGAATTGACGGAATCCCTGGAGCAGCTGCGAATTTTGGCTTGCGGAAAATCGATTCATGTCGACATTGCCCGCGCTGATGTGCCTGGCGGCGTAGATACGCCGGAAGACCTGGCACGTGTTTGCCGTCTCTTTGAATAATTCTACAGACCAATTGAGGAAACGATGTCACAAAAGGTTTCTGTTCTGTTTGTTTGTCTGGGCAACATTTGTCGTTCGCCTACAGCTCACGGGATTTTTGAAAAACTCGTCGAGCAAAATGATCTCCAAGATCAAATAGAGATTGATTCCGCCGGCACGGGAGATTGGCATATAGGCAAGTCGCCTGATGGAAGAGCACAGTCCTATGCGCAAAAGCGTGGTTACGACCTTTCTCACCTGCGAGCCAGGCAGATTTCGCCTTCCGACTTCGCCGACTTCGACTATATTCTTGCGATGGACGAACAGAATCTGGCGGATATACAGCAAATGCAGCCAGAAGGCTATTCTGGGCACATTTCCCTTTTTTTGGATTTTCTGGAAGGCGGGCAAGAAGGACAAGAGGGACAAGAAGTGCCAGACCCCTATTATGGGGGAGATCAGGGTTTTGAACTGGTTCTGGACATGGTCGAGCAGGCAAGTAGCAATCTTCTGGATCACATTGTGGCCAGGCACCTCAACGCCGATCACTGAAATCCAAAGAGATCCGGTTTAACTATGTCCTCCACGATTCATCAAGGTTTTTCTTTAATCGACAACAACAGTCTTGGTATACCCGCGGTTTGTGCTGCGTGTTTTGATATTCAGGATGTCGCTGAAATCGAGAAGGTAATTAGTGGGGCGGTTTCAGCCGGTCAATCCTGGATTGTGTTGGGAGAGGGCACCAATGTGGTCTTTTCCCAAGACGTGAATGGGATAGTCATTCGTCCCAAATTTTCCGGTATAGACCTTATTGAATCCCAGGAAAATGAGGTTGTTGTTCGGGTTGGTGCCGGAGTCAACTGGCATGAACTGGTTTGCTGGACACTTGATCAGGGGTATTACGGTCTGGAAAATCTGGCACTTATCCCCGGAAGTTGTGGAGCTGCGCCTGTGCAGAATATTGGTGCCTATGGCGTCGAGTTAAACAGGTTTGTTGAACGGGTTGATTATGTGGATCTAAACAGGTTTGAGAGCAAATCACTCACCAACGCAGAATGTGGTTTTGGTTATCGGGATAGTCGGTTTAAACAGGATCTAAAAGACCGCGCGCTAATTACACATATTTACTTGCGATTGAGCAAAATCCCCAGTGTTTGTGTCGATTACCCGGCTATTCAGGCGTATCTTAAGCAGCAGGGTATGGAGCCTACGCCAGAAAATATATTTGATGCTGTATGCACGATCCGGCGAAGCAAATTGCCCGACATAAAAGACATACCTAACGCGGGAAGTTTTTTTAAAAACCCAATTATTTCGGCTGACCACTTTGAACGAATCAGGGCATCCGAGCCAGGTTGTCCTGGATTCAAGCAGCCAGATGGCAGCTTCAAGGTGCCTGCCGCCTGGCTGATTGATCAAAGAGGCTGGAAGGGCAAGATGTTTGAAGGGGTAGGGGTGCATCAACATCAGGCACTGGTTTTGATTAACCCTGGTCACAAGGCCGGAGCCGAATTGCTCTGGTTAGCGAAAAATATCCAGCAGGATATTTTGCAGGCCTATCGTATTAGTCTGGAAATAGAGCCAAGGGTGATTTGATAGTTATTTTAAATGAGAACTTATGCAAAATAAGATTCAATCTCATTGCCATCGCAATTGAAAAGCATTATCATTATCGCTCTCAAACATACTAACTTGTTTTATTTCCATGATTGTTTGTATTTGCCGCAACGTAAAAACTTCGCAGATCGTCGAAGCCGTAAAAGGTGGGGCGAAATCTGTGGATGAAGTGCGTGAACTTACTGGTGCCGCAAGCTGCTGCGGAAAATGCCAGTTTATGGTCAATGCACTGGTCACGGATAACAGTGATAATGAGCAAGTTAAATACTATAACGCCGCTGCCTCTGCCTAAGCTGGTCGTCGTTAACCCTCTATGCTAGAAAGCCTGATAATCCAGGTTTTTTTGTGTCTTATCCCAGCTGTTAATGTTTCTCGTTTTCGGTCGAAGAATCGTTCTCATTTCCTTTTAAATCAATAACTTAAGTTGAAATATCCAGCTTGTAAGAGCATACTCCCGCCCACAGCCTATGTACTAAAAAAACGGGAGACAACGAATGAAAGGTGATGCCAAGGTTATTGAGTTTTTAAACAAGGCCCTGGGAAATGAACTGGTGGCGATTAACCAGTATTTTCTGCATGCCCGTATGTACAAGGATTGGGGATTAAAAAACCTTGCAGATCATGAATACCATGAATCGATCGACGAGATGAAACATGCGGATCACCTGATTGAACGCATCTTATTTCTGGAAGGCCTCCCCAATTTACAAGATCTCGGTAAGCTGCGTATTGGCGAAGATGTAAAGGAAATGCTGGAGTGCGATTTGGCTTTGGAGATGGATGCAATTCCTGATCTCAAAGATGCCATTAAATACGCCGAAGAAGTGCGTGATTACGTCAGTCGCGATATTTTTGATGCCATTCTGGAAGACGAAGAAGAGCATGTGGACTGGCTGGAGACCCAGCTGGGCCTGATCGAGAAGATGGGTATTGAAAACTTTATTCAAGCCCAGGTTGTTGAGGAAGCAGACTAAAACGCTCTCGTTTTCTTGGGGGAGGGGCTCACTCTCCCCGGTATTGCCTTGCTTAAACCGCTAAAATAACTTCTGTTTAAATCAGAGCTATTTGTTTTGGCCTTCGACTACAAACCCTTTTTAAAATCACTGACGGATCTTCCCGGCGTCTACCAGATGTATGACGAAGAGGAAAAGATTCTCTATGTGGGCAAGGCCAAAAACCTGAAAAAGCGGGTAAGCAGCTATTTCAGCACCAGGCCGCAAACGCCAAAAACACAGGCCCTGGTCTCACGAATTGCCAGTATTGAAGTCACGGTTACGCCTACTGAGGCCGCTGCACTTATTCTTGAACAAAACCTGATTAAGCAACAGCGCCCTACCTACAACGTTCTGCTGCGCGATGATAAATCCTACCCCTATATATTCGTCTCCGATCAGGAGTGGCCGCGACTGGCATTTCATCGAGGAGCCAAGAAAAGCAAAGGCCAATATTTTGGCCCGTTGCCAAATGCGCAAGCTACCAGGGAGACGCTTTCCATGCTGCAAAAAGTCTTTCGGGTACGTCAGTGCGAGGACAGCTTTTTTCGCAATCGCTCCCGGCCTTGCCTGCAATACCAAATTGAGCGATGTACCGCGCCATGTGTAGGGCTGGTCGATCGAGACAGCTACCAAAAAGACATACAGCATTCGGTGGATTTGCTTAAAGGTCAGAATGAAAAGCTTTCTGCGGAATTGATAGATGCCATGAACCTGGCATCTGAAAACCTCGATTTTGAAGGCGCCGCACGCTACCGAGACCAGATCAATATGATCCGGCAGATTCAGGCCGAGCAAGCCATTGAAAAAGGTAATGGCAACCTGGACGTAGTTAGTGCCGCCATTGATGGTGATGAGGCGTGTGTCCACATGCTCTATGTACGCCAGGGCCGCATTATCGGCAGTCGCAGCTTTTTTCCGACGATGCAATTGGAAGAAACGGTGTCGCAATTCATGGGCGCGTTTCTGGCGCAGCACTATATAACGGGCCCGGAAGCACGAGTGCCAGGTGAGATTTTGGTGAGTGAGCTCCCCGAAGACTCGACCACGTTGGAACAGGCGCTCAAAGAGCACAGTGATCGCAAGGTAGCCATTCGCAAGCCTGCCAGAGGACGAGGGGTCGACTGGTTGCGGATTGCCGGGCAGGCATCTGAGCAAAACCTGATAGGGCGTAAAGCCAGCAAGAAAAGCTATCAAAAACGCTTGGCAAACCTTTCGGAAGCCCTTGGGCTGGGTTCAACCTTGCAGCGCCTGGAATGCTATGACATCAGCCATACCCAGGGGGATCAAACCGTTGGTTCCTGTGTGGTTTTCGACGAGCAGGGGCCTAGCAAGAAAGACTACCGCCGGTTCAATATTGAAGGCATTACCGGTGGCGATGATTATGCGGCGATGGAACAAGTATTGAGGCGACGATTTACCCGATTGCAAAAGGGTGAGGGCAGTATGCCCGATATCGTGGTGATTGACGGCGGCAAAGGCCAGCTCAGCAGTGCCAGGGAAGTGATGCAAGACCTTGGGGTTAAGGGCGTGGAACTACTTGGTGTTGCCAAGGGAGCCACCAGAAAATCTGGCTGGGAGCGTTTTTATCTTGGGGATGATTCTCGTGAAATCGTGTTGGATTCCACGGCGCCGGGTTTTCATCTGCTGCAACACATCAGGGACGAGGCTCACCGTTTCGCGATAACCGGCCATAAAAACCGGCGCGGAAAAAAATTCGTCGAATCGCCGTTGCAGGAAATCCCAGGCATTGGGGCCAAGCGCAGGAAAAACCTGGTGGATCACTTTGGCGGCTACAAAGGTATTGAAAATGCCAGTGTTACCGATCTCGCTAAAGTGAATGGAATCAGCAAAGAGCTGGCGCAAGCCATTTACGATTATTTCCACAATGGCTAATGCGGACTGGTTTGAATACAAAGAAATTTATTTAAGATGCAGAAAGGGGTATATGTTATTTTGCGCCCCCAATTCCCCGACGAAACCGCTACAATCGCGCGCTTGCAGTAAATGAATTGATTATGACAGCTTCCAATTACCTCTCCCTAAGCCGCATCGCCTTTATTCCCTTCTTTGGGTTGTTTTTGTACATGCCGCAAGATTGGACCTATCCCGTCAGTGCGGTTCTGTTCAGTATCGCCGCAATTACCGATTGGCTGGATGGCTATCTGGCGCGCAAGCGAGGGGAAGAAACCGAGTTTGGTGCGTTTATCGACCCGGTTGCTGACAAACTGATTGTTGTTGTCGCGATGACGCTGTTGATTGTCAAATACCCTACCTTTGGCATCACCCTCGCCGGGCTTCTTATTATCTGCCGCGAGATCATTATTACCGCACTAAGAGAATGGATGGCCGGGCAGGGCAAGCGCAATGTCGTGGCTGTTTCCAATATCGGCAAATGGAAAACCGGCATGCAGATAACCGCCATTATCATGCTGTGTTTGTTTAAACCTTCCTTTGAATTTGCCGGTTTTAACTATGGTTTGTGGGGGTTCTATCTTGCGCAGTTTTTCCTCTATGTGGCGGCTGTATTGACCCTCTGGTCGATGGTGACCTACATGAAGGCCGCCATTAAGGCGATGGACCTAAACTAGCCCTGTGCTAGCGCCTCCAGGGTAGGGCGCAAACTGCTGTAGTCGTAGCCCGCGTTGGCACAAGTCTCGATGATCTCGTTCACATCGCGCTTCGGTGCTTCGGCCAGTGCCCATAACGTTGAACAGCGAGTCCCTGAGCGACAATAAGCCAAAATAGGCTTGGGCATGTCCTCCAGTAACTTCCCGAATTGCTCAACGTCATCCATGTTGACACTGCCAGAAATTACGGGCTGATGAACAAAGGTCATTCCCGCATCTCCGGCCGCATCGGCCATATCCTCAGCAACTGGCTGGTTCATTTCCTCCCCATCCGGACGATTGCAGATTATGGTTTTAAAACCCATCTCTGCTGCCTGCGCCAGCTCTTCTGGTGATATTTGGGGTGCAACGCTGATATCGTCGCTGAGTTTTCTCAAATCCATTAGAGGCTCCTGGGATCAGATTGGTAAAAATACAGGGGAGGATTTTCTCATGAAAAGCGCTCGTTGTTGGCCAACTCGGCAATTCTTTGTTTTTAAATTTTATCCAGCAGAATTAACTCTGTAATTTTTGCCGTTCAGTCAGTAAAATGCGCGGCCTTGTGAAGAGCCACTTAGGCTCGTATTTCACAAATATGGCGCGGTGGCAGAGCCCGTCAGGCAGGTTGAGAGTCGCAGCTGACAAAGTCAGCGGTCTTCAAGCCAACCCGATCTCGCCGTGTTTAAATGGGTTCAAAATATGGCGCGGTGGCAGAGTGGTTATGCAGCTGACTGCAACTTAGGGCGCCAGCGGCGAATAAAGAGTCCGGTTTCGAACCGGCGGACGATTCCCGCAACAGTTTAAAAATTTAGGCGCGGTGGCAGAGTGGTTATGCAGCTGACTGCAACTCAGTGTACGCCGGTTCGATTCCGACCCGCGCCTCCATATCCTTTCAGATCTGGTTCCAGGCCTGATAACTTGCCTAAACAAGTAGGCACACCCGGCCCGGGTGGCGAAATTGGTAGACGCAAGGGACTTAAAATCCCTCGGTTGGTAACAACCGTGCCGGTTCGACCCCGGCCCCGGGCACCACTTCCAGCGACAACTTCGGTCTGGACTGCCAAGAGTTGCCCGTTTACTCTTCCTATAGTGCTTTCATCTTTTCTCTACATATAGATCCGCTAGACCGGGCGTGAAACAGAAAGCTCAGATAAATCATTGATAACAATAAGAGGAACCATGCGACATCATCTATCCGAAAAATCCACAGGTTTCATTTGGCGTGTTATGGCAATAACGCTGTTGGCCGTTGGGGTTACAGCCTGTAGCTCAGAGCCAGAGAGCGAAAAAATACAAGCACAAGTGATTGAAGACGAAATGAAGCTCATGCTGGACGCATGGTATCCGCGAGTTATTGATGAGGAGTATGGAGGCTACATAAGTAGTTTTTCCCATGATTGGGAAATGACCGGCACACAGGAAAAAATGATTGTCACCCAGGCTCGTCACCTTTGGTCTCTTTCAAAAGTTATGACCCTGTATCCGGATAACCCGGATTATCCCGAGTATGCCATCCATGGCTTTGAGTTCCTGAAGAATTATATGTGGGACGAAGAATACGGCGGTTTTTATCAAATGGTTACCCGCGAGGGAGAACCCATGCGCGATACGTACTTTGGTGAAAACTACGCCAAGACTCTGTACGGCAACTCGTTTGCGATTTATGGGCTGGCAGCACATTTCGGGGCGTCAGGAAATCAGGAATCACTGGATCTCGCAAAGCAGGCTTTCGATTGGCTGGAAGAAAACTCTCACGACAAAGAGTACGGTGGGTATTTTCAACCTCTGGCAAGAGATGGCACGCCGACAACAGAGGGGTACACCAAGGATTACAACAGTGGCATTCATATTCTGGAAGCGCTAACTGAGTTGTACACCGTATGGCCGGATGATCTGGTCCGTGAAAGACTGGAGGAAATGTTCCACGCCGTCAGGGACACAATGGTGTCGGAGCAGGGATACCTCAAGCTGTACTTCGCTGAAGACTGGACTCACCTGTCATATCAGGATTCCACTGAAGAGGTCATTCGAGAAAATCTTGGGCGCGATCACGTGACCCCGGGGCATGACATTGAAACCTCATTCCTTCTTCTGGAAGCAGCGCACACGCTGGGGATGGAAAACGATCCACAGACGGAGAAGATCGCAAAATTGCTGACAGACCATACCCTGGCAATCGGGTGGGATTCCGAGACAGGTGGTTTTTATAATACGGGTTACTACTTTCCCGGCGATGACGGGCTGACCATCACCGACGATGGCAAAACTTGGTGGGCCCAGGCCGAAGGGTTGAACACACTGCTTATCATGGCAGACATGTATCCCGACGACCCAAATCATTATCTGGATAAATTTGAACAGCAATGGGAATACATTAACGAGCACCTCATCGACCATGAACATGGCGGCTGGTATGACTCGGGGCTGGATAAAGATCCAGAGAGTGTTGATTCCCGAAAAAGCCAAATCTGGAAGGGCAATTACCACACGCTTCGGGCAATGATGGGAGTGCTGAAAAGACTGGAAGCGCAAGGATGAGGTAGACGGGGCATGTCCCTTCGCTATCTAGGATGACACAGGGTTTACTTTCTCCGGTGCAAGCCATTAATTGTAGGTTAGGCTTTTACTTCTGGCTGGACTCCTCAAGGTTGCCTGTTTAATCTTCCTACACTCAATTTGTAAGTTCATTCGTAACGGGGAAGTTGATGAGCAAATCTGGAATTATCCGGTTATTTGGCCTGAGCCTAATTGTTTTTCTTGCAGCTAGTTGTTCGCAAGAAGAGCAAGCGCCAGTTGAGGATCAGGCAACTGAAACACTCGATATTTACATCATTGATGTAGAAGGCGGTGGTGGTACTTTGTTCGTGTCGCCTTCGGGCGAGTCGCTGCTCTACGATGGTGGCTGGCCTGGCTTTGACGGCCGTGATATCGATCGTATTGTGGAAGCGGCCGAAGATGCCAGTATTGAGCAGATCGATTATTTTGTGCTCTCGCATTTTCACGGTGATCATATAGGCGACGTAGCGGGAATCTCCGAGCGCTTGCCAATTCGCCACTTCGTCGACACAGGTGTTCCGGTTGAAGTTGCTGCAGGCGAGGATCCCCGGCAGACCTACCTCGACTATGCGGAAACCAGAAGCCATGTTGAGCACACCGTCGCGCGTCCCGGCCAGACCATTGAGATGGCAGGCATTGAGATACAAATTTTCTCAGCCGGTGATGCCGTGCTGGAGAATGAACTTGCCGGTGGCGGTCAGTTGAACCCCTATTGTCAGGATTTTGAGCATTTCGGGCCCGAGATTACCGAGCAATATGGATATATCGAAGACGCCGCTTCTGTAGGCATACACATTACCTACGGTGAATTCCAGACGGCCAAAATGGGCGATGCAAATTCGGGCAGGGAGTTTGAACTCATGTGCCCCATTAACAAGCTGGGCAGTATGGATCTTTACCTTGTTTCCCGTCATGGCATGGAGATGTCCAATTCAGAGGCGTTGGTTTATGCGCTTGAGCCGAAAGTCGCCATCATGAACAACGGGCCCAACAAGGGCGGTGCTGCACAGACATTCGAAACGCTTCGCGATGCTCCCAGTCTCGAAGATCTCTGGTTGAACCATTACTCGATTCCAGCCGGTGACGATCTGAATCCGCCCGAAGAATTCATTGCAAATCTGGACAATGGTTCGACGCCAGTCGAGGGGCGAGGTCTGGTACACATGGGTCCGGCGAGCTGGATCAAGGTTTCCGCGGAAGCAAACGGCGATTTCACCGTTACGAACAGTCGTAATGGGTTTAGCAAGCTATACGAGGCGCAAGACTAAGACGAGTGTCTACAACAACACCGGAATCCGGCGGGGAAACCGCCCGCCGCAAACTTTCTTATTCGCTGCTCGAACTGGCGTCCATCAGGGAGGGGGACTCTGTCGGCCAGACACTGGCAAACAGCGTTGCTTATGCCAGACACAGCGAAGAACTGGGCTTTAACCGATTCTGGCTGGCTGAACATCACAATATGGAGGGCATCAGCAGCTCCGCAACCTCTGTTCTTATAGGTCACATCGCAGGTGCCACCAAAACCCTGCGAGTGGGTTCCGGCGGCATTATGTTGCCCAATCATCCGCCGTTGGTGATTGCCGAACAGTTTGGCACGCTGGAAAGCCTGTACCCAGGTCGAATTGACCTTGGCCTTGGCCGCGCCCCCGGCACCGATCTGCTGACGAGTCGAGCGCTGCGGCGAGAGCATTTGGGGAAAGAACAGTTCCCGGAAGACGTGGCCCTGTTGAAAGCGCTGCTCGGCCCATTACAGCCAGGCCAGCGGATAAAAGCCATTCCGGGGGCGGATACAAATGTCCCTATCTGGCTGCTGGGTTCCAGCCTTTACAGCGCGCAACTGGCGGCTCAAATGGGGTTACCCTATGCGTTTGCCGGGCATTTTTCCCCCCGCTATTACCGCGAAGCCCTTCGGCTTTATCGAGATCAGTTCCAGCCTTCTGACACATTGGAAGCGCCATATTCAATCCTGTCGCTGCCTGCTATTCCGGCTGATACAGATGAGGAAGCCGAGTTTTTGGCGACCACCTGTTACCAGCGCGTCCTGTCGCTATTTCGTCGTCAGCCATTATGGATACGGCCGCCTGTCACTTCCATGGACGAGATTTGGAGCAGTGATGAGCAAGTAGCTGTGATGGATTTTCTTTCTCTGCAGTTGCGGGGCAGTGCGGAAACTGTCAGCCAACAGCTTGATCAGGTTTTGTCCACAGTAGATGTGGATGAGTTGATGTTTACCGTCGATATTTACGATCCAGAAAAGCGGCGCCACGCCCTCGATATTCTTGCCTCTATCCTGAGCTGAGCAGATTTGTTCAAATACATATAGTATTCAGTTTCTCAAAATAACTTCGGCCAAGATCGTTGGGGGGTTCATGACTGCCTTTAGTCGTTTTTTCATAGTCGTTTCCTTATTTATTAGTCTCGCGAGTCAGTCAGTATTCGCTGAGGTAACACTGCCTCGCGTGCTTTCCGATGGCGTTGTATTGCAACGTGATCAGGCGGTGCCGATATGGGGTTGGGCAGACGAAGATGAGGAAATTACCGTTGCTCTCAACGGTCAGCAGATTACCTCGACTACAGCAGAAAACGGCAAGTGGCGGGCAGTGTTGCCACGGCAACAAGCCGGCGGCCCGCATACCATCGAAGTAAAGGCGAGCAATACGGTTCGTATAAACGATGTCTACTTCGGGGATGTTTGGTTAGCAGCGGGCCAATCGAACATGCAAACAAGCATGGCGCGCATTCAGCCCGCTTACCCCGATGAAGTGGCCACAGCCGATGAACCGCTTATTCGGTTTTACACCAAGCGACCTGAATACGATTTTGATGCGCCGCGCGAAGATTACTCGGACGGCGAATGGCTGGTTACCAATACGGACAACATAACTTCTTTCAGTGGGGTCGCGTATTTCTTTGCCAAAAACATCCACGCAAAAACCGGGGTGCCTATTGGCATCATCAATACGGCAGTGGGTGGATCAACCGCCGAAGGTTACATCCGTGAGGAACAGTTGGCTGCCTTTCCGAAATATCTCAATCAGGCGACGGCCTATCGCGATCACGAATACTTTGAAAATATCCTGGCCGGCGATCGGGAAAAAAATGAGTCATGGCGTAACGAGTTGGATTCTAATGATCTCGGCCTCAACGGGCCTACTCCCTGGTACGAACAGGATCTAAACACCAAAGACTGGGATCGCATGCTGATTCCTGGTTATTGGGCAGATACGGATTTAGGCGCCATTAATGGTGCTGTGTGGTTCCGGCGCGAAGTTAACTTGCCCGCATCTGTGGCAGGCGAGGAAGCACAGTTATGGCTTGGTCGTATCGTCGATGCAGATATGGTCTATGTGAATGGCGAACTGGTCGGAGGCACTACCTACAAATACCCTCCGCGACGATACACCGTGCCTGAAGGCCTCCTAAAAAAAGGTGCTAATTCCATTGCCATACGTGTGATCAGCAATACCGATGAAGGCGGATTCGTTCTGGATAAACCCTATTGGCTTGCAGTGGACGACTTGACCATCGATCTGACCGGTGAGTGGAAAATGAAAGTGGGCTACGAATCCGAGCCGCTGCAACCCGATAATTTTATCGTTCATATGCAGCCACTCGGTTATGGCAACGCCATGATCTCACCGATTGAAAATATGAGGTTTAAAGGCGCACTTTGGTATCAGGGCGAATCCAATGTCAGCCGATTTGACGAATACCAGTCACTCCTTACCACCATGATTGCCGATTGGCGCGATCGTTTTAACGACCCGGATATGCCCTTTATCATTGCCCAGCTGCCAAACTTCATGGAAGCCAGTGATGAGCCTCAAGAGAGCGAATGGGCAGAAATGCGCGCGGTGCAGCGCAGCATTACCCAAACGGTTGATAACACGGCGCTGGCCGTAAATATTGATGCAGGTGAGTGGAACGATATCCATCCGCTGCGCAAAAAAATTGTCGGTGACCGCATGGCTATTGCTGCGCGCTCATTGGTATATGAAGAGCAAGATCTGGTGGCATCAGGTCCGCAAGAAGTTTGCTACAAAATTCGCAACAAGCAGGTAGAAATCCTGTTCGATTCAGTCGGTAATGGATTGAGTTCAAAGGGTGCCGAGCTGGCTGAATTTGCAATCAAGGGCACAAATACACCCTGGCAATGGACTAACGCCCGGCTTGATGGGGAAAGTGTTTTTGTTGACAGAATGGGTGCGCAAGAGCCTATAGCTATCCGGTATGCCTGGTCCGATAACCCGGAAGATGCGAATTTATTCAATGCCGAAGGTTTGCCAGCCAGCCCATTTGAATTAACCGTTGAGTGCCAATAAGAATTTTAGAGTAGAGGTTTATGAAAAAAGTACTGAAAGAAGCCATCGCACTTTTTGAAGTCGATAGTAACGACAAAAAAGTCCGCGAGGCCGTAGAGGGGTTAATCGACGAAGTAAAGGCGGGCGGTGATGCCGCCGTTCGGGAAATTTCCGAACGGTTTGATAAATGGTCTCCGGAGAGCTTTCGGCTATCAAATGAGCAAATTGAAGAGATTGTCGCCACGGTAAACCCGCAAACCATTGAAGACATCAAATTTGCCCAAACCCAGATCAGGAATTTTGCCACGCATCAAAAAAATGCGCTTAAGGATATTGAGATAGAAACGCTTCCCGGTGTATTCCTCGGGCACAAGAATATCCCGGTGAATAGCGTCGGTTGTTATATACCCGGTGGTCGCTATCCCATGGTGGCGTCCGCCCACATGAGCGTGCTTACGGCCAAGGTAGCCGGGGTTAAACGGGTGTTGGCGTTTACTCCGCCGATTCAGGGCAAAATCCCGGCAGAAACGATCACTGCCATGTCCCTGGCCGGTGCGGATGAAATCTATCTTTTGGGTGGGGTACCTGCCATTGCGGCGATGGCTCTGGGAACGGAAAGCATTGAAAAGGTAGATATGGTGGTTGGCCCCGGAAATGCCTATGTGGCGGAAGCTAAAAGGCAGTTATTTGGAAAAATTGGCATCGACCTTTTGGCCGGGCCAACCGAGACACTGGTGATCGCGGATGAAACCAGCGATGCAGAAATATGTGCCACCGATTTGTTGGGGCAGGCCGAGCATGGGCCCGGTTCTCCGGCGATACTTTTAACCAATTCAGAAACGCTCGGACATGAAACCATCAAAGAGGTGGAGCGCCAATTGCAGACGTTGCCAACGGCGGATGTCGCCGGTATCGCCTGGCGGGACTATGGACAGGTTATTGTCGTAGATACGATCGATGAAATGGTTGAAGAAGCGGACCGCATCGCCAGTGAGCACGTCCAGGTAATGACAGAAGATCCTCGCTACTTTCTGGAAAATATGACTAATTACGGTGCCTTGTTTTTGGGTAAGTACACTAATGTGGCTTACGGTGACAAAGTCATTGGTACCAACCACACCCTGCCGACCAAGCACGGAGCCAAGTACACCGGAGGGCTGTGGGTGGGTAAGTTTATGAAAACCTGCACTTATCAGGAAGTGAAGACACCAGAAGCCAGTGCCATGATCGGTGAGTATTGTTCCAGACTGTGTGAAATTGAAAATTTTGCCGGTCACAAAGAGCAGGCGGATATACGGGTAAGGCGATATAAATAGAGCTTCTTTGGGAAACAAAGGATTAGACTGCCTGACAATCTATACCTTATAGTGATACGATTCGTATTATTATAAGAAAAACTAAACGATAAATTAGATTTTCACTCTCGAAACCAGTACCTATTTGCCCTATTCCCAAGGGGGTTTTCTATGTCCTCTACAATCCTGTTACCCCAGATCCTGCAAGTAGGCGGCGATGCCAGCCTTGCCGTTGGAGATGTTGTAAAAACGCTTGGCTGCCGTTCTCCACTGATCATCACTGATTCTGTGATGGTCCAGCTGGGTTATATTGAAACCCTGCAAAGCTCGTTGAAAGATGCCGGTATTGAGTCTGCCGTATTTGATCAAACTGTGCCCGAGCCCACGGAAGAATCCATTCTTGCCGGGGTGGAGATGGCCAAGCAGGGCGACTTTGATTGCCTTATAGCACTAGGCGGCGGCAGTCCCATAGACAGCGCCAAAGCCATTGGCATTCTGGCCAAATACGGTGGGGATATGGCCGACTATAAATTCCCACGCAATGTCACCGAAGCCGGTTTGCCGCTTATTGCCATTCCTACCACAGCGGGAACGGGTTCGGAAATGACTCGGTTTACCATCATTACTGATGGGGAAACCGATGAAAAAATGCTCTGTGTGGGCCTGGGTTTCCTACCTCAGGCTGCGCTTGTGGATTATCGTCTTACCCTAAGTTTGCCGCCTCGTGTGACGGCAGATACGGGTATCGATGCCATGACACACGCCATTGAAGCTTACGTCAGTAAAAAAGCGAATACCTATAGCGACAGCCAGGCATTGGCCGCCTTGCGTTTAATTGGCCCTAATTTAAGAGCCGTCTACAACGACGGAAGTAATGAAGCGGCTCGCGAAGCCATGATGATGGGCGCTACCCTGGCTGGGGCAGCTTTTTCAGCGGCTTCGGTTGCTTTGGTGCACGGTATGAGCCGGCCGATTGGGGCGCACTTTCACGTTCCCCACGGCATGAGTAATGCCATGCTTTTGCCCAGTGTCACAGAGTTTTCCATTCCTTCGGCGAAGTCTCGATACGCCACTTGTGCACGGACAATGGGCGTTGCAGCTCAAACGGATGGTGACGAAGTTGCCACGCAAAAGCTGATAGAAGAGCTGCATTCAATTAATGACCAATGTCAGGTGCCAACCCTGGCGCAGTTTGGTGTGGATAAAAAAGTCTATTTCGACAAGCTTGAGTTAATGGCGCAACAAGCCGCGGCTTCAGGATCGCCAGGAAACAACCCGCTTGTCCCAAGCAACGAGCAGATGGTGAAACTCTACACTGACCTATGGGTTGATTAGGTTTTTCGCCAGTAAGAATAATTTCATACACAAAGATTTTTAATCACGGTTAGCAAGCGTGAAAATTTAGAGGAAAAGCAATGAAAGTCGGACACCTAATTAACGGTCAGGTCGTTGAAAGCCAGGACAGCTATCAAGACGTTTTTAATCCAGCACTTGGCGAGGCGACCAAGCAGGTTTGTATGGCGTCAAAACAGACGGTAGAACAGGCGATTAGTTCTGCCCAGGACGCATTCCCTGCCTGGCGAAACACGCCACCGGTTAAGCGCGCACGCATTATGTTCCGCTTTAAAGAACTACTGGAACAGAATGCGGAAAAGATTTGCCACCTGATTGGGGAAGAGCACGGAAAAATCGTTCACGATGCCGCGGGCGAACTTCAACGCGGAATAGAGAATGTTGAGTACGCCTGTGGTGCCCCGGAGCTGCTCAAAGGCGAGTTTTCCAAAAACGTAGGTCCCAATATTGATTCCTGGAGCGACTTTCAACCGGTCGGCATTGTTGCCGGCATTACCCCATTTAACTTTCCGGTGATGGTGCCACTCTGGATGTTCCCCATCGCGATTGTCTGTGGCAACTGTTTCATCCTCAAACCCTCGGAAAAAGACCCCGGCGCTTCCCTTTATATTGCGCAACTGGCACTGGAAGCGGGATTGCCAAAAGGCGTATTGAATGTAGTCAATGGCGGTAAGGAAGCAGTTGATGCCTTGCTGGAAGACAGTCGGGTTAAGGCAGTGAGTTTTGTCGGTTCCACGCCCGTCGCCGAAGCGATCTATACAAAATCGACCGCTATGGGTAAGCGCTGCCAGGCGCTGGGCGGGGCGAAAAACCACGCCATCGTCATGCCAGATGCCGATATTGATAATGCCGTCAGTCAGCTTCTCGGGGCGGCATTTGGCTCGTCAGGAGAGCGATGTATGGCGCTCTCGGTGGCTGTTGCCGTGGGTGATCAAACCGCCGATGCATTGGTGGAAAAGATTCAGGAAGGAATGCGGGATCTTGCCGTGGGTGAATTCTCGAATAAAGAAAACAGTTTTGGTCCGGTGATCACTCGTGAGCATCAGCAAAATGTGATCAAGCACATCACCAGTGCCGAAGAGCAGGGCGCAACACTGGTCGTTGATGGACGCAATATTACAGTGCCTGGATACGAGCAGGGCTTCTTCGTTGGTGGGACGCTCATCGATAATGTCACACCGGAAATGGATAGCTACCGTGCAGAGATTTTCGGCCCGGTATTGCAAGTTATGCGCGTCGAAACAATGGAAGAGGCCATGAAGCTTATTAATGAGCATGAGTATGGCAACGGCACCTGTATCTTCACACGTGATGGGGAAGCTGCGCGCTATTTTGCCGACAATATCGAAGTTGGCATGGTCGGCATCAATATTCCTTTACCTGTCCCGGTTGCCTATCACAGCTTTGGCGGTTGGAAGCGATCATTGTTTGGTGATCTGCATGCCTATGGGCCAGATGCGGTCAGGTTTTACACAAAACGTAAAACCATTACCCAGCGATGGCCTTCAGCCGGTGTTCGTGAAGGGGCCTCGTTCTCCATGCCTACCATGAAATAAGCCAATGAGCGCCGAGCTGGAAAAAGCCGAGAAGAAGAGGGACAAAGGTTCCTCGATTCTTCGCACTCTCGAAATTATTGAGGCGATTGGTCGGGCTGATCGACCGTTAAGCCCGGCGGATATTGCTGTACAGCTCGGCATTCCCAAACCCAGCGTGCATCGCCTGCTGCAACAACTGCACGCAGAAGATTTTATTCAGATTGACATGCGAGGAGCCTGGTTGGCAGGAAGTCGCCTGCGTAGTTTGAGCTTTTCAGTATTGGCGAGTGACCCCTGTAAGGCCGCAAGACAGGCCATTCTTTCAGATCTGGCAAGTACCATAGGCGAGACCTGTGGTATCGCCTTGCCGGACGGCATGAACATGCTCTATTTCGATCGTGTCCAGACCAACTGGCCGTTACAGATTAATCTGCCCATTGGCACGCATACGCCGATATGGTGTACCTCAAGTGGGAAACTGTATTTAAGTTCGCTTGAAGCAAATATCCGCAAGAAAATTCTTGACCACTTACCGCTAACCAAACATGCCAGGAATACACACACGGATGTCGACTCCCTTGAAAAGGCGCTGGCTGAAATACGGGAACAGGGCTATGGCACCGATAACGAGGAATTTGTTGATGGCATGGTGGCCTGCTCCGTTCCTATCCCTGGAAAGAATGGACAAATGCTCGCGTCATTGTTTACGCATTGTCCTGTCATTCGAAAATCGCTGGATGAGCTGATTGAATATGTGCCCACGCTGAATCGTGCCGCAAAAGAATTATCTGAGATCATTCATGAAGGCCAATAAAACCCATGAAAGCCCGAGCGCGATATTTATAAAGAATTTTGTGCATTATATTTGGCATGATTAAGCAAAAAATGCATAACCCCTTCCTGATAACTCTAATCAAAACTGGAAACGCACATGCTTAGCACCATCGGGCTGATCTTTTCACTCTCACTGCTGATCGTACTCACCATTCGCGGTATGAATTTACTAATCGCCGCTCCTGTCTGTGCACTTATTGTCGCTGTCACTGGCAATCTGGACCTTATTCCCGCAGAGGGAGTTAGCGTCGATTACGTCAGCAGTTACATGGCCGGTTTTAGCGCCTTTATCCAGTCCTGGTTCTTTATGTTTCTGCTTGGCAGCATATTTGGCAAGCTGATGGAAGATAGCGGTGCAGCAGAAAGTGTGGCTCGTTGGATTATTGGTCGTCTTGGCTCCAAGTCTGCGGCGTTTGCCACCGTTATTGCTTGCGCAGTTCTCACCTATGGTGGTGTCAGTCTGTTTGTTGTTGCTTTTACTGCGTTTCCTATTGCATTGGGTTTGTTTAAGCAAGCCAACTTGCCGCGGCGATTTATTCCCGCGACCCTGGCATTTGGCTCGGTGACGTTCACAATGACCAGTGCAGGTTCTCCAGAGATACAAAACTGGATCCCTATCGAGTTTTTAGGTACATCGCCCTATGCAGAATGGGAAGTCAGCCTGGTCGTAGCCATATTTATGGCACTGTTTGGTTTTTGGTGGCTAAGACGTATGCTAAACAAGGCGGTGGCAGCAGGTGAACAGTTTGAGGCGCGCGACACGGATCCTCCCGAAATTTCTCGAAATCTTCCCAATCCCATTCTTAGCCTGATACCGTTGGCCATAGTTTTGGGCACAACCTTCTTCCTGCATGATGACTATGGCTCAGCCGCGTTAATTGTCGCGCTTCTGGCGGGGTGTTTGGCTACCTGGGCAATAAACGTACGTTTTTTACCAAGCCCGGGTATGGCGCTCAGTGCTGGTTCTATTGGCGCGTTAATCGCGATTGGTAACACGGCCGCCGTGGTTGGTTTTGGCTCGGTTGCCAAAGTGTCCCCCGCCTTCGATATTGCCGTTCAATTTGTCACCTCCATCCCGGGTAACGAATTAATAGGAGCGGCAATTGCCGTGTCCATTATTGCTGCGCTCACGGGTTCCGCATCAGGCGGACAATCCATTGCACTGCCTGTGCTAGCACCGCAATATCTAGAACTAGGAGTGGATCCTGAAGCCCTGCACAGGGTAGTCGCTATTTCATCTGGTGCACTGGATTCATTACCGCACAACGGCTATGTGGTGACGACCATTCGCGCCATCTGTGGTGAAACACACCGGGATGCTTACGCACCACTAGGAGCGCTAACTGTGGTTATTCCGGTAATCGGAACAGTTCTGGCGATCTGTCTGTTGCTTGTGTTTTAAACTGTATTTATGGACTAAGTTGGAATAGATACAAATACAGAATATGTAAATAAAAGAGGTCTCTGTGAATACTCCAAAGCATAAGAAAAGTTTTCTGTCGGTGGCATATGTCCTGCTGATGTTTATGGCAGAAATAGCCAAATCGGAAGCACAACAACAAGAGAAGAATCTTACTGAACGCCACAAGGCCATTATCCCTATTGCAGCAAATACAGCTTCAGGAAACGTAGTAAAGCTTGAGAATGCGTTAAACCAAGGATTGGAAAAAGGACTTACAGTTAACGAAATCAAAGAAATATTCATTCATTCCTATGCGTACGCTGGGTTTCCTCGTGCATTGAACGGGATAAACACCTTTATCGATGTAATGGATGATAGAGCTCAGAGAGGTATTGAGGACGAGATGGGAAGTGAGGCAACGCCCTTGCCTCAGAATTACGATCCCAACAAATACGGGCATATTGTTCGCAATGACTTGGTAGGCAGAGATATTTCCAATCGAACAACTGGCTACCCCGTTTTTGTGCCTACTATCGATAAGTTTCTGGTTGAGCACTTGTTTGCGGATATTTTCTTCAGAGATGTGTTAACTCATAAAGACAGGGAACTTGTAACAATCAGTATTCTTTCATCGATGCGAGGTAACGAGGCGCAGTTAAGGGGGCATCTAAATATATCTCTTCGTGTCGGCTATTCCCCAGACCAACTTCTTGAATTTGCCTCTGTTCTTAATGAAACAGTCAGCCAAGAAAGCTCAATTCGGGCATTAGCCCTTATTAAAGATATTGCAGGTATTTCTGATAGCTCGCCCGAAATAGCAGATGTAAGAGTTAATAGAAGTGAAAGTTCTGTTCAGGCTTCTCAAGATCACTTTACCGGAAAAGCCATAGTGACTTCAGGCTTTGAATCTCCTGTGTCAGGACATTATCGAGGCGCTATGGTCGAATTTGAATCTGGTGCCCGAACCGCCTGGCACACGCACCCTTATGGTCAAACCCTAATCGTTATTTCAGGTAAAGGGTTAGTGCAATCTGAAGGCCATGAACCTCAGGAGATGTTGCCAGGTAACGTCGTCAACATACCACCGAATACCAAGCACTGGCATGGGGCTTCGGAAGATTCTCCAATGTCTCATATAGCTATATCTACACCTGACAACGGCAACACAGTGCAATGGATGGAATTGGTTGGATCGTTTTGAATCCGATATTGACTCTAAAGAAGAGTACTCTGAAGAGGAGAGAAAAGAGTATCTAAGCGGAATCCTTAGAAAAATTGTTGTCCATTACAATGAAGAGTCGAATGACCATAGCCTCGAAATTGAGTTTGAGGTGCCTATTGTTGATGACCGACTGATCTACAATAATCCTGAGCGTCACAAAGAAGGCTGGTTTGTAGATTCTGGAGAAACTCGATTTGTATTAGATAGCCTTCCTATCAGCAAAGGTGGCCGACCTCGCAAATCAAAACCCGCTTAATTTAAAATAGATAACTTTGAAAAAGAATCACCGATATAAAAAACTCCACCAAAGGGAACTACTCGGTGACCGCCAAGTGATCAATTCCTACAGGTGATTCAACGTCTCGGCTATACTGACGAGCTTTCCACAGCTTCTCCGCATGGAGCTTTCATTTACGGAGCTCCCATTTAAGTAACTCCCATTTAAGGATCCCGCAGTTTATGACTTCTCGCTTTGAGCCAAGTATCGGACAAATCAACCGTTTAAAAATTTTGGAAAAAGTTGCAGATGGCTTTCTTCTTGATGGGGGCAAACATGGCCAACTTTTTTTGCCGTCTCAGCAAGCGGTGTATTCCCAGGTGGATGAATTTGTTGAAGTTTTTCTCTATACCGATGCAGATGCCCGGGTTTGGGCTACGACGCAAACACCAAAAGCCTTGGTCGGTGAGTGTGCCGCGCTCAAGGTAAAGACGGTTGGTAAATTTGGCGCCTTTCTTGATTGGGGCATCGAGAAAGACCTTCTGCTGCCTCACTCTGAACAGCCTGCCAGAATTGACGTATCAGACCGCGTGGTTGTTTATGTCGCCGAGGATAATCGCAATGGCCGGATCTATGCATCAACCCGGTTACATAAGTACCTGGAAGAATCTAGCGGACCTTATAAAACGGGCGAACAGGTAGAACTCCTTATTGCGGCAAAAACCGAAATAGGCTTCAAGGCTGTTATTAATGGCGCTTATTTAGGACTGGTTTTCCATTCTGATTTAAGCCAGCCATTGCGAATCGGGGAGAGGATGAAGGGCTGGATTAAATCGGTTCGAGACGATGGCAAGGTAGATTTGAGTATCAATACCCTTGATGCAGCCACCCGTGACGAGCTGGAGCAAAAAATTCTGGATGTACTGGCCAAATCTGGTGGTCGGCTGGGTCTCTCGGACAAAAGCCCGCCGGAAGACATCTTTAAGAAATTCAGGGTAAGTAAGAAAAACTACAAACGCGCCCTGAGTGGTTTATACAAGGCCCAATTGATTCAAATCCATCCTGAGTATGTTGAGCTGACCGACAACTAGTTGCCGAGACTTTTCGCGCATTCAATGCAGAATTCTGTTTCTGGCATGGCCTGAAGTCGTTCTTTGACGATTTGGCTTTTGCACTGGGTGCAGATTCCATAATCTCCCCTCCGCGAGCACCCATTCTCTAGTAAGAGACGAGTAATAAATCAGGCGGTAAGCGATTTAAATGCCCGTGCGAAGTAGGTCAGGGCAGGTTGGCCTTCGGTTACCTGAATGTCTTCCAGTTCTATAAAAAAAACGGTGTGGGTGGCAACCTCCTTGAAGTCGATCACACGACCTTCTAGATTTGCAATGGCACCGCGCAGCACAGGCATATCCAGATGTCCTGTATCCCAGCAGTCTAGCTGAAAACGCGTATCCATGGAGAGATCGGTCATACCAGCGAAATGTCGGCAAATGTCTTCCTGGTCGATATTGCAAATATTGATGCAGGCTTTGCCGTTGGTCTTGATAGCCTGGTTTGCTTGCGATGCGTGATTTATGCATACCAGAATCATGGGTGGAGTATCACTTACCGAACACACGGCCGATGCTGTTAACCCGTTTTTACCAGCAGGGCCATCAGTGGTTACCACGGTGACGGCTGCTGCCAGGTTAGCCATGGCATCACGAAACAGCTGGGCGCTTATCGGCATGTGTTTATCCTTTTTTTATGACTGGTTCTGATGCCG
>Ga0181560_10000256_pt1 | contig 46961 bp, 51 predicted proteins | sample 011ome_20_FD_133751 | JGI IMG/M metagenome (GOLD analysis project Ga0181560, IMG submission 133751) | Coastal salt marsh microbial communities from the Groves Creek Marsh, Skidaway Island, Georgia - 011509CT metaG (megahit assembly) | ecosystem: Environmental > Aquatic > Marine > Intertidal... | reverse complement strand
GCCTTCTTGCCGCAGTGGCAGATCGTGCGCACCTCGCGCATCTCGTCGGCCAGCGCGAGGAGAGCAGCCGAGCCTGGGAACAGCTTGCCCTGAAAATCGACGCGCAGCCCATAGGTCATGATCGGCACGCCCAAATCATCGACCGCCCGTGACAATTGCCAGACCTGTGCAGGCTCCAGAAACTGGGCCTCGTCGATGAAGATGCAGGCGCAGGGGCCATCGGAGAGGCGCTTCTCGATCTTCGCAAAGAGGTCCTCGCCGGGGCCAAAAGTGTCGGCCTCCGCGCCGATACCGATCCGGCTCGCAATCCGGCCCTCGCCCGCGCGATTGTCGAACTGGGCGGTCAGCAGATAGGTCTGCATCCCCCGCTCGATATAGTTATGCGAGGCCTGAAGAAGCACCGTCGACTTGCCGGCGTTCATGGTGGAGTAGTTGAAATAGAGCTTTGCCATAGGGCTAGTATGCGGCTTGGCGGGCGCTGCGCAAGATGCGGAAAGCCTACCCCCGCTGAACGATCACCGATCCCGCCGAATAGCCCGCGCCGAAGGAGCAGATGAGCCCCTTCTCGCCAGCGGCGAGGTCGGCCGAGTGCTGCGAGAAGGCGATGATCGAGCCGGCGGACGAGGTGTTGGCATAGTCCTGAAGGATGTTGGGCTGCTCGCCCGGCTCTGGATCGCGGCCAAGAACTTTGCGGCCGATGTAATCGTTCATCGTCTTGTTGGCCTGATGTAGCCAAGGGCGGGTGAGGTCGGAGGCCTCCACGCCCTCTTCTGTTAGGTGGTCGGCAATATGCTGGCTCACGAGCGGCAACACCTCTTTGAAAACCTTCCGGCCGTTCTGCATGAATTGCATATCGCGGCGGTCGTCCATCTGGTCGTGGGTGCGGCGCAGGAAACCGTTGTTGTTGCGAATGTTGTTGGAAAACTGCGTCGCGCAGCGGGTCGAGAGGACCTTGAAATGCGGGCGGGCGAGGCTCTCGTCGCGCTCGATGACCACCGCAATGCAGACATCACCAAAGATGAAATGGCAGTCGCGGTCGCGCCATTCGAGATGGGCCGAACAGATCTCGGGGTTGACCATGAGCGCCCGCCGCACCGCGCCGGTCTTGATCATCTGCACAGCGGTTTGAATGCCGAAGGTGGCCGATGAACAGGCAACGTTCATGTCATAGGCAAATCCGCCCGCGCCGATCAGCGACTGAACCTCGACGGCGATCGCCGGATAGGCGCGCTCGTGGTTGGAGGCGGCGCAGAGCACAAGGTCGATATCCGCGCCCGTGAGGCCTGCCTCGGCAAGGGCGATTTCGGCGGCCTTGAGCGCCATCTCGGCCATGATCGAGGGATCGTCATCGGCCCGCGCGGCAAGCCGCGGAAACATCCTCTTGGGATCGAGAACGCCGCCTTTGTCGAGAACGTGCCGCCGTTCGATCCCCGAGGCGTTTACGATGAACTCGGCCGAAGAGTGCGGTTTGGGTTCAGTGATGCCGGCGGCGATTTCGTCGGCGTGTTCTGTGTTCCAAAGGTCCGCATAAGCGTTGAACGCCACGACCAGCTCGTCGTTGGTGATGATCTCGGTGGGGATGAATACCCCCGTCCCGGTGATTGCGGCGCTGTACATCGTCATGCCCTCAGTAACCCGGCGCAAGGCTAGGAAGCAGCCCGGCGCCTGTCCAGCATTACGCAAGGGAAAGGCCCCGCAGGTTAGCCCTGCAGCGCCCTCACATCGAGCTCGCCCTCTTCCCGCGCGACCATTGCCAGCGCGGCGGCGTGGCTGGCGGCGGCAGTGGTGAAGTAGGGGATCTTGTCATAGAGGGCCACGGCGCGGATATCGCGGCTGTCTTCAACGGCCTGCGCGCCTTCGGTGGTGTTGAACACCAGCGCGATATGGCCGTCTTTCAACCGGTCGACGATCGTCAAACCGCCTTCATAGACCTTATTGACCACCTCGGCCTCGACGCCGTTCTCTGTCAGCCAGCCGGCGGTGCCACGCGTTGCGACAATGCTGAAACCAAGGCCAATCAGGGTCCGGGCCGCATCGATCATCTCGCCGGTCTTGTCGGCGTCGCGGATCGAGATAAAGACGGTCCCTTCGGTCGGAAGATGCGTGCCGGCGCCAAGCTGCGCCTTGAGGAAGGCGCGGGCGAAGGAGCGGTCCCAGCCCATGACCTCGCCGGTCGAGCGCATTTCCGGCCCGAGGATCGTATCGACACCGGGGAAGCGGGCGAAGGGCATCACGGCTTCTTTGACGCTGAACCACGGGGTCTTGGGATCGGCGAGGGTGAAGGGATTCCCGAGCGGCAAAACGGTCATTGGGTCGGCCGCTTCGGGGTAGGGCGCGCGCAGAGGGAAGTTGGACAGGGGCTCGCCCGCCATAAGCCGCGCGGCGATCGAGGCGATGGCCGAGTCTGTCGCCTTGGCGACGAAGGGCACGGTGCGCGAGGCGCGCGGGTTGACCTCGATGAGATAGACCTCGCCATCCTTGACCGCGAACTGCACGTTCATCAGGCCCACAACGCCAAGCGCGAGCGCGAGCGCCTCGGTCTGCTTGCGGATCTCGGCGATGATCTCCGGCGAAAGCGTATGCGGCGGCAGGCAGCAGGCGCTGTCGCCCGAATGGACGCCGGCCTCTTCGATATGCTGCATGATGCCGGCGACATGGGTGTTCTTGCCGTCGCTCAGGCAATCGACATCAACCTCGGTCGCGCCCGACAGATAGCTGTCGAGCAGAACCGGGCTGTCGCCAGACACAACCACGGCATCGCGGATATAGCGGCGCAGCTGGTCCATATCGCGGACGATTTCCATTGCGCGGCCACCAAGCACATAGGACGGGCGGATCACCAGCGGGAAGCCGATCTCTTTGGCAATGGCAAGCGCCTCTTCGTCGGTCGAGGCGATGCCGTTGACCGGCTGCTTCAGCCCCAGCTTATTGACAAGCTGCTGGAACCGCTCGCGGTCTTCGGCAAGGTCGATGGCGTCGGGCGTGGTGCCGAGGATCGGGATTCCGGCGTCATTGAGCGCGTTGGCAAGCTTGAGCGGTGTCTGGCCGCCGAACTGGACGATCACGCCGTGCAGAGTGCCGTTGTCCTGCTCGACCCGCAGGATTTCCATGACGTGTTCAAAGGTCAGCGGTTCGAAATAGAGGCGGTCCGAGGTGTCATAGTCGGTCGAGACGGTCTCGGGGTTGCAGTTGATCATGATCGTCTCATAGCCCTGATCGGTCAGGGCGAAACACGCATGGCAGCAGCAATAGTCGAACTCGATCCCCTGACCGATCCGGTTGGGGCCACCGCCAAGGATGACAACCTTCTTACGGTTGGACGGGCGCGCTTCGCACTCCACATCGCCCATCGCGGCGGTCTCGTAGGTCGAATACATATAGGGCGTCTGCGCCTCGAATTCGGCGGCGCAGGTATCGATCCGCTTGAACACAGCGGTGACGCCAAGTTTGATCCGCGCGCGGCGCACGTTATCCTCGCTGCGCCCGGTCAGCTTGCCGAGGCGGGCATCGGTAAAGCCGAGCATCTTCAGCTCGCGCAGGCCCTTTTCAGTGACCGGCAGGCCCTCTTTCCGGACCTTTTCTTCAGCGTCGATGATCTCGCGGATACGGGCAAGGAACCAAGGATCGAAGGCGGTGATCGCCTGAATCTCGTCATTGGTCAGGCCGTGACGCATGGCTTGGGCGATGGTGCGCAAACGGTCAGGCGTGGCTTTCGAAAGGGCGGCGGTGATCGCCGATTTCTCGGGCGCGCCGGGAATGGCGATCTCATCAAAGCCGGTGAGGCCCGTTTCCATCGACGCAAGCGCCTTTTGCAGGCTTTCGTGGATGGTGCGGCCGATGGCCATAGCCTCGCCGACCGATTTCATCGCCGTGGTTAACTCCGCCTTGGCGCCGGGGAATTTCTCGAAGGCAAAGCGCGGGATCTTGGTGACAACATAGTCGATGGTCGGCTCGAACGACGCGGGAGTGACCTTGGTGATGTCGTTGTCGAGCTCATCCAGCGTATAGCCGACAGCGAGCTTGGCGGCGATCTTGGCAATGGGGAAGCCGGTCGCTTTGGACGCGAGTGCCGAGGAGCGGCTGACGCGCGGATTCATCTCGATGACAACCATGCGGCCGTCCTTGGGGTTGATCGCCCATTGGACGTTGGAGCCGCCGGTCTCGACGCCGATCTCGCGCAGAACGGCAATCGAGTGATTGCGCATGATCTGGTATTCTTTGTCGGTCAGCGTCAGCGCCGGCGCGACGGTGATCGAGTCGCCGGTATGGACGCCCATCGGATCGACGTTTTCGATCGAGCAGACGATGATGGCGTTGTCGGCTTTGTCGCGGACAACCTCCATCTCGTATTCCTTCCAACCCAGAAGGCTCTCGTCGACGAGGATCTGGCCGACCGGCGAGGCATCCATGCCCGAGCGGCAGTAGTATTCATATTCCGTGCGGTTATAGGCCACGCCGCCGCCGGTGCCGCCAAGGGTAAAGGCAGGGCGGATGATCGCCGGTAGGCCGATCTCTTCGAGGGCCTCCATGGCGATGGCAAGACCGGCCTTGAGGTCTTTGCGGCCCTTGGCATCCTTCGGCGCAGTGACGATGGTGGCCTTGGGGTTTTCGATTCCCAGACGGTCCATCGCTTCGCGGAACAGCTTGCGGTCTTCGGCCATTTCGATGGCCTCGCGCTTGGCGCCGATCATCTCGACGCCGAACTTCTCCAGAACGCCCATGTCGGCAAGCGCGAGCGAGGTGTTGAGGCCTGTCTGACCGCCCATCGTCGGAAGAAGCGCGTCGGGCCGTTCTTTTTCGATGATCTTGGCAACAATCTCGGGGGTGATCGGTTCGATATAGGTGGCGTCCGCGAGCTCGGGGTCGGTCATGATCGTCGCCGGGTTCGAGTTGACGAGGATGACGCGGTAGCCCTCTTCGCGCAGCGCCTTGCAGGCCTGAGCGCCCGAGTAGTCGAACTCGCAGGCCTGTCCGATGACAATGGGCCCCGCTCCGATGATCATGATCGACTTGATGTCGGTTCTCTTCGGCATGGTATCCCCCAAGGTTTCGGCGTGTGGCAGCGGGGCGCACGGCAGGCCGCGCCCAAATTGTCCTGCGTTATAGGGATCGAAACGTTCGGCGCAAGGCCCAAAAGCGGGACAAAGGGCGGAAAATGACCCCTTAGACGCGGTGCCGCACCCCTAGGTCGAAAACCCCGAGCATCCTGGCGAAAATCGTCTTGAAAATCGTTTTTCAATTGGCCCGGATCGACAACTTCGGCAATTTGGATCCAAATGTTGTGTCAGACGGAACCTACGGTCCGATTCAGCGAGCAGACATCGTTGCCCGTGAGGCAAAGGTTGGGAGCGGAAGTATATGAGTGTCGATACATCTAAAATTCATAAGCTTGGAATTCTCGAGACGGACGTCAAATTTCGTCAGCTCGAGATCCTACATAGTGTGGTGATCGCGGGAACTATTACGCGTGCCAGCCAACGAATTGACCTGAGCCAACCGTCGATCAGCCAACAACTTGCCAAACTAGAAGAACAGCTTGGCGCAAAGTTGATTGAACGCAACCGAACCGGCGCGGTAACACTGACGCCGGCTGGCGAATATTGGTTCAAGCGGGCCGAATCCATGATCAGTCAGATGCGGGACGCTCTCCGGGAACATGATCAGCGTTTTCGCGATGGTTCCTTCGTTCTGCGGTTAGGTATCACGCCGGCGCTAAGGGGCAGTTTTGTATTGGCGGCGGCCAAGATCGCCTTGCGCCAGGAAAATCTTGTGAAATTCGAAATCGTCTATGACCTAAACTCGCTTGCGCTCTTCGAACAAATCCGAATGCACAAGCTCAATTTTGCCATTCTAGCGTCAGAAGTGATGGGGTCAGAGGCGGACAATTTTGCCGTAGGCGAACTCTTCACCGATGATATTACCTTAGCCGTTCCAATGAGCGTTTCCGAGGATGAACTCAAATACGCCTTTTCACCTATGGCAGATCCAGCCCGGATCAGGCCTGAGTTGTTGCACTATGTCGAGATTGACAGCTCGGTTCCAACACGTAAACCATCGGACAACTGGTACCGGACATATCTGCCTATGGCCACGCCAACATTCGGAGCGCCCAGTTTCAACCTAGCGGCCTATTTTGTTTCTGAAGGCATGGCGACGGCTCATCTGCCGGTCTCGACAGCTTCGACCCTGCCTAATTCAATTCGCAACCAATTGCGGCTCTATAAGATCAACGGCATGTCGCGCCGCATTGTGTTGGTCATGCGCAAACATCTGCTTACGCATGGGCCTTATTCGAAGATTTTTCGGGGCATAGTCGAATTTTGTCAGACTGAGTTTACCCAGCACCTGATCAATCTTGAAGTGTCCTCAATTGTACCGCCCCTAAAACTCATCGATGTGGACCATCCGGCGGCAAAATGAGCCGCTCGGCTCCGGAAACCTGAATGGACGAAATTGCTGGGTATTGGAAAACTCCAGACTTGGGTATCGGCATTTCCTATTGTCACACCGGATAGTCTGGATATCGAACAACAAGGAGGCGACATGCGGTTCTGGCAAGTAGTTATTTCGTCAGGTTTGATCCTGTCGTCGGGCCTCGGGCTTCTAATCATGTCGGGTAGTGCGCGTGGGCTGTTCGCGCCCGGCCTTCAGGCAGAGCTCGTCGTACAGGACTTTAAGCTGCCGCCAGACATGGGCGTGAACCCAAGCGTCGTGGCCGACTTCATGGCCCAAGAACTGCAGCGTCGCCTTGGACAGGACATAGCGATCCGTCTGACGCTTCCAAGTGGTTCCATGGATAAAGTCAGAGATATCGTTCTGCCTCGCTTGATGAACGTAGTCGCCGTGCAGACCATGTTGGAGGAAATTCCTGACCTAAGCGCTCTCCTGGCGTTGAACAACATCCGGCAGACGATCTCTGGGAAAGTAATCAGCAGGAATGCTGCGTCTGATGTCGCCATCACCGTGCCTGATGCACTTCTCGCATCGGTCGAGGGGAGGCTGGTCGAGATCACGACAACTGCAACGGGTATGACGGCTCTCTCCCTAGGAGATATGACCGCGGGACAGAGCTATCACGTCGTTCTTTGGCTGGGTGACGCTGCAAATGAGGCCGCCCTTGCAAAGTCGATACTTATCGGCGCGTCAGGTGGAGAACGGGGTAGGGTTTTGCTCGGTGGCGACCACGGTTGGTTTGGGGCCGACGTCGAGGTCCTGCGCTGGGGACGCTGGCTGATTGGAAGTGTGCTTGCCGTAGTGCTTCTGTTCGGTTTGAGCAACCTGTTCCTGCCTCTGTTTGAAAACCGAAAGCATTCGCGCAGCTAGCTCGCTTTGCGTTTGGAGTCGTGCCTGCGAAGCCCACGCAACGTAAAGGGTTCCGGATAAAACCGGCGCTGGCATCCTATGGTGGTTTGCCGGGTGTGACGGGGGCTTGGGCCGTGCCAAAAATCAGCATAGAGGGTTCAAAGCTAAATACCCGCTCGCCGACAGAGCCAGACCCGTCGGGACGGGCATCGGCGGCGCCCAATCCGACTTCGATCGCGAGAGCTTCTGACGTGTTTTCGGGAAGCGCTTCTTCAGCATCAATCGTGCCTTGGACTTCCTCACCTTGCGAAATACTTCCCATCGCTTCGCTCAGCTTGAACTTGAGGTCATCTGAGTAAGGCAGTTGATAGGCACGTGGCTGGCCGATCGGATAATTCAGCTCGTCCAGCGTTTGCAGCCATAGGTAGACGTGACCGTGTTCCCCCTGAAGCAGGTTCGGCTCAACGACCTGCGCCCAGAGCAGCATGAAATTGGACGGGATCGGACCGTCAGAGGGCAGGCCTCGCAATTCTCCCACGCCGCGGAAATTCAGTGGGATTAGGACGACAGTCGCAATGGTCGCCAATGCCTTGAAAATCCAATGCAGGCGCGAGAGCAGAAGTAGGTAGGTCAGAAGAGTAACCACCAGTGCGTAGGACAAGGCCAGAGAGAGGATTGTAAACGTCATTGGCTTACCACCTGACCCGTCGCGGCGTCGATTTGGCCGGGGGGCTGATTTCCACCCGCCGATCTTCCGCTGGCCTTGCCGCCGGAACGCGTCAGTTCGACCAGACTTCTTGGAATGTTATTGACATTGACCACATCTGCCTCCGCGAGTGTAAAGCGGACCGCGGTTGCTTCATCACCAGTCCCGCGCAATTCGAGGGTCTGATAGAAAATCACCTCTACCTTGGGGTTCAGTTTCTCGACCTTGACCTCGACCGGAAGCGGGGCCGAACCGTTGGCGATGTAGAGCACGACGTTAACGATATACTCACCGTCCTGCAGGCCGCGGAAAGCGACCGTCTCTTGGTTAAGCGGGTTCGAGATTTCCACATTATTGAGAAGGATGACGTCTTTGAACATGCCGCGGTCATCGCGTTCAAGGTGCATGAGCCCGGCCTCACGCTGGTTATACCAGACAATGTTGCCGCCAGGGTCCATCACATAGGTATCAACGTCATCAGGATTGTTATCCGGCCAGGTAACGGTGATCATCATTTCGGCCTTCGGGTCAATCTTGCCCTCGTCGGCTGGCTTGTTGATCATCGCAAACGAGATGAAGAACATGAAGGTGATCGCCTTCAAGGAATTGAAAAGCAGCGCCGAGAAAATCTCGAACTCGGGTTCCTGCTCTTCTTCAAACATCGCGCTCGCCGCTGGCCAGAAGTGGTAGCAGTGACACCTCGGTAAAGCTCACCGCGGTTTGGCTGATGTCGGTCACGAGGGCATCAGCGATGTTGTATTCGATCCGCAGCAAGATACCGCCAATGAGACCAGCGATCGTCGTGAGCAGTGACACGGCCATGCCCGCGATCATCTTTTGAAGTGCGCCGCGCAGCGTATCGACGTCGAAATTCGCCAGATCTCCCATTGAATTCAACATCATGACAAAGCCGACCATGGTGCCGAGCATTCCGAGTTTGTAAAGCAGGTCAGACCCATAAGTTCCGACCTTGGTGCGGCGGCGAAAGCTGGCGCCTAGACTCATCATCAGGAGATGCGCGTTGCCTTCCACTTCCGAGGGGTGTTCGCGTGACCGGATCACATCGGCCACGTAGCTGTCGATCAGCCCGCTACCGGCTGGTGGTTCTGGCGCAGACGTGCGACCAGCAAGATCAGCTTTCCAAGTCATCGCACGGCGGTATTCGCGCGACAATTCGATCAAGATCCACAGGCAGTGTGCTGAGAAACCAACAAAGAGGACGGCGATCACCACTGTGATCCTCGATCTGTCTGCCGCGAAGAGATAAGTCAGAAGACCGTATTCGTAGGATACGATCGACCCAATCGTAACGAGCGCTATGAAAAGCGCCCACTTCATGACCGAGTCATAAGCCCCATCTCGGCCCGGCGCTAGAATTGTATCTGCTATTTGCGTCATCTGTGTTCCTATCTGAAACCGCCCGGGGTCTCGCGACGGCGAAATTCCCAAGGTTCTTCGAAAATTGCTCCGATCTGCCAAAGGCCCAAGCTGGCAGCGATCGCTTCGCCCATCTGTGGCAGATAGGTGTCCGTTTCTTCCTCATAGGCAAGCGCCAGGCCCGCCTTGACCATTTCGGCGTTCAGATCCTGACCGCCGCTCTCGCAGACACCGAAGCGGCGGGCAAATGGATCGGGATCGCCATAAAAGATGCAGTTTACCTCGCCACGGCCTGCCAGCAGCTGCAATTGCCGAAAGGCCACATCATAGCAGCCCCAAGCTTCCCCGTTCAGACGACAGGTCTGCCGCCGCTCAGGTGCGTCGATCCCCCAAAGGATCACCCGTTGGTTGCCAATCCTGATGATGTCAGCGTCGATCACCTCGGCCAATCCAGTGATCCCGTCAGCCGTGGTCTCGGCCCAGACAGGAGCGACGAGGGGAGAGGTTCCCAACGCTGCCATTGATAACACCAATGCCCACAATTTGCGAAACTGCTTGGTGCGGTCTGTATCAGAAGGCATAGTAAATTCCTTTCGACAATAGGAGTGAGCAGGAATGCGACATGCTTTGGTAGCAATCTTGATGTTCGCGGCCGGATCGCTTTGGGCCGATCCGGTGTCCGACCTGATAGCCGGAACACTGGACGCTTGCCGCGGCTGCGACCTTCAAGATGCCGATTTCAAGAAGGCAGACCTTTCTGGGGTCGATTTGACTGGCGCGAACCTGTCTGGCGCCTCGTTTCATCGGGCCAACCTTCGCGGCGCGATCCTCGAAGAGGTGACGGCGGTCGGGACGAATTTTAATCTGGCGGAGCTGACCCAAGCCCGCATGGGCGGCGGTACTTTTACGCGTGCGATGTTTTACGGCGCCCAGCTGTCGGGTGCCGATCTTAGCGCGGCGAACCTGGCCGAAGCCCGTATGCAGACTGTCCGGCTCACCTCGGCGACGCTGGTGGGTGCGACGCTCGACAGGGCCTTGCTGCGGGACTCGGTGGCAAACAACGTTGATTTTAGCGGAGCCTTGATCCAGGAAACCAATCTGAACCGGGCGCAACTTGGGCGAAGCAAGTTTGATGGAGCCACCATTTATTTTGCTGGTTTCGTGCAGGCTGAAGCCAGCCGTGCCAGCTTTGTCGGAGCCAATATTTCCTACTCCGACTTCTACGGCGCGAACCTTCGGCGCGCGACTGTAAAGGACGCCACCTTGAGTGGTAACCGGTTCACCACCGCCGCGACGCGCGACGTTGATTTTGACCTCGCCACCATGACAGGGAATTTCTTGTCGAATGGGCGACTGCAAAATTAGCAACATCGCATGACCGCCGGTCGATAGGGGGCAAGGACTTCTTCATAGCGGGTTTGGCTCTCGAAATATCCCACATTCACCTGCTGGGTTTCTCGATTGACGGCGACCTGACCCTTTTTGCGCAAGTAGCTGGATTCAATCTCGACCAAAGTGCCGCCATCGGGCGATTGTCCACTGCACAGTTGGTGGAAGAAGTCGTTGCCGACCGGAAGCTCGCCGTCCTGCATTGGAATGTTGGCGCAATCGAGTGACCAAGCGCTATATTGCGCCTTAAAGTTGTTGATCAGGGTGTAGGCACTTCTGCGCGCAAGATCGGTAATTCTGTCATCAGTTACGATCCTGCGGCCCTGAACGATACCTTCAGGGTCGATCAAAACCGACACGATAACGGGATGAGCGTAAACAGAGGTGCCGCCGCGCAAGAACTGGTATTCCAGCTCCAACGCCCTAGCGATGTAGTCCTGCTCGTCGTCGTAGATGAATTGAACCTCATAAAGGCCCGAGGCTTCGGGCTGGCAAGAGGCGAAGTCGTAGAAGGACGCAAGTGTCTGCCCCGCAGGGCCCCCTGCTGTGCCGCAGGCAATCTCGGCGACTTCGGAATCCGGTAATTGCGAAGCAGGCTGGCCTAGCTCGACATCCCAGATGGAGAAGACAGGTTCGATCTGTTCTTGTGCGAGACTAGCAGGAGTTTGCACCCCCAAAGCAAGGATGGACAGACATAGCGAAGTTGAGAAAGCTACTTGGCGCATCGCTAGTCCATCCCGGAGCAGGCGGCAGCCGATGGGTTGGCGTAGAAAGCCGCGCATTCCTCGTATGTCGGTTCTCCCCGGCCGATAACGTAGGCCTCTAGAAAGGCTACAACGTTTGCGACGTCACGGTCGCTGAAGACTTTGCCACGTGCCGGTGCAGTGCCTAAAGCGAAATCGGCGAGCGACATTCCCGAACAACGGCCGTCGCGATAGGCCGCTCTGTCGTGATAGGGCATTGGGGTTCCCGGGCGCCCGCAACCGATAACATCGAGCAGCGCTTCACGGTCCAGGCCAGTCTCGCGAAGGTTCGGTCCGATCGGGGCCTGAAGATTGGTGCCTGACTTTCCGTCTCCTGCCCAACCATGGCAGTTCACACAGTATCCGATCGACCGAAAGACAACTCTGCCACGTTCAGGATCCCCTACTGCATCGTCTGCAACCTGTGCGCGGCTGATGGGCGCAAGTAATGCCACGAACGCTAGTGTCAGGATGGCAAGGAGCACTGACAGGGCGTGGCTCAGGTGCATTTTGAATCTCTGAATTGGCCGGTCGTGTAAGACAAGAATGCCGGGCAGCGCATGCTGCCCGGCATGAGGGTTTATGTGATCAGTTGAGCGCGAAGACCCAAAGCATATTCGCCGACTGAATTGACGAAAGTTCAGGTGCCAGACCTCCACCAACTCCAACACCACCACCGAGTATGGCAACATACTGCTTGCCATTTGCGGTGAAGGTGATCGGCGCACCCTGGAACGAGGTGCCGACATTCATCGACCACAGTTCTTCCAGCGTCGAGGCGTTGTAGGCGGCGAAAGTGCCGTCCATATGCCCGGCCCAGAGGAGATCGGCGGAAGCCATCACGCCACCATACATCGGATAGGTCGTGTTGTGGGTTGCCACAACCGATCCCGTAGCCACATCAACAGCGTTGATCGAACCAGTCTGTTCGCCACTGTTGGTGCCGGAGCCGCCGATGAAGATGTTGCCTGCCGTAACGTCAGCCGGATCAACCGCTCGCACTGAAAGGTCCGAGCAACCCTCAATACCGCCCGCATAGGCCAGACCAAGGTTCGGGTTATAGGCTGTCGGGAAGAAGTTGGTGCCGCCCTGAATGTTCGGGCAGGTCGTTGCCGTATCACCAGCCCGTGTAATTGCGCCAATCGCGTAGGTCTGAAGGGCTGCTTCCGGGTTGTACTCGAGCGGTTTACCGGTCTTTGGGTCGATGCCCGAAGTCCAGTTCAAATTACTGACATAGGCGACCGAGTTGATGTAGGCGCCGTTGTTGCGGTCGAGCGTGTAGAAGAGACCGTTCCGACCAAAGTGGGCAAGAACCTTCCGCGCTTCACCATTGATGGTAGTATCCACCAGGATCATGGGACCGACTTCGTCATAGTCCATGTAGTCTCCCGGCGTGTACTGGAAGTGCCACTTCAGCTCACCCGTATCGGCATCAAGCGCCACGGTCGAGTTGGTGTAGAGATTGTCTCCAGGACGGTACTCAGGGTCATACATCGGGACAGGGTTACCAGTGCCCCAGAAGACCGTATTCGTTTCTGGGTCATAGGAGCCTGCCACCCAAGCCGCGCCGCCACCGGTTTTCCAGCAGTCAGGATTGCCGGTCTGATCGCAGAGCCAGGTTTCGGAGCCCGGCTGACCTGGTTCCGGCACAGTATAGAAGCGCCAAATTTCGTCACCGGAATTTGCATCAATCGCGGCAATCCAGCCGCGCGTTGCCCAGTCACCGAAGGATTGTCCCACGATGATTTTGTCGCCCACAATTTGCGCCGAGTTAGTAAAGCCCTCGCCGGTGTCAGTTGCAACTTGCTTTTCCCAAGCCACATCACCGGTTTCTGCGTCGCAGGCGACGACGCGTCCGTCAGTCAAAACTGTGATAACATTATTGCCCGACAGAGCGAGACCACGGTTAGCAAGCAATATACCTTTACTCGGGTCTTTGTCGATTCCGGTGTCGCAGATCCAGACAGGCTTGGCCGCTACGCCACTTGAGACGTCAAACTTGTAGGGAGTGCCCCACGGGTCTGAAACATAGAGGAACCCATCATCGGCAAGTGGAGTGCCTTCCATCGAGCCTTGACCAAAACCGGCTGGCTCAGAGCCGCCAATGGTTGCGGCCATTGCAACACGCAAACCTGAAACGTTGGATGAGTTGATTTGGTCAAGCGAAGAATAGCGGTTTATATCGTAGTTCTTCCCTACCATTAGCCAGTTACCGGCCTCTGCATCCGAGTCCGCCGCAAGTAGTCGATCTGAGGTCACCTCTGCTACCGCAAGGCTACCGATCGTAATGGCAGCAGCAGAGGTCATCAATAATTTTTTTAGTCCCATTTTGTGCCTCCCTCCCTTATTTAAATTGAACGCACACTGTTATGCTGACACCTTTTTCTGATGGTTTTTCCTATCTGCAAAATTGGCTTGTCTGTGTCTCGGTTCGAGCTGCCAAACAAAAACGGCCCCAGAAACTACGTCCGAGGCCGCTAATGTATGTCGTGCGCCCCTTCACGGCGCCGGGTCAGTTCTTGGGCGGCTTCGTCAACTCGACTTTCGTTTCCACATGAAGATAAACCGCACAAGGCCAAGAACCACCAGAGCGATCCCAGAATACATGGCATACCAGTAACCATCCATCAGCGCCGACTCCATCCGGACTTTGCGGTGCGAAGTGGGGTCAGTGTACTGCGAGCGACCGATGAAGTTCATGTCCATTCCAGAGGCGCGCATATCTCCGATCCAGTAGGCTAGACCGACCGCAAGCAGATAGCTGAGGCCGACGAGTATTATAAGAACCGCCGCTAACGGAAGCCTGAAGCGCCAGACGGGCAAGGACATATTCAGGAACAGACTTGCTAAGAGGGCCACCATCGCCGCCCCGAAATAGGTCCAAACAAAGGGGCTAAAGAACCCAGGCATCTCATAGAGTGCGGGGTCGGCTCCCATCCTGACCTGACCTACGGCCGCGATCCCCCAAGGGTGTAGCACGAGATCATCTGTGCCTTGGATCACCGCGATATCGCCGATCCACCATGGTTGAAACCAAGTGTACACCATGAAGGCTGCCGCAGCCGCGAGCAGTATACGAAATATCCACGTACCAGCGCCACCGCCAAAATCGAGTATGGGTTGTGTCCTTGTCATCTGTGTTGCACCTTCCACGTCTAGGACTTTCTGGCGCCGGCCTGACTTGTCCGCGTACAGCCATGTCACAGTCCAATCAGGCAGGGCGTCACCCAAATCGTAACCGCGCCATTTTCCAAGGGTCAAGTTGCACATTGCGATGCCAACAGGTCATGGCTGGCGCAGCCTCGTCGAAAGGAGAGAGGCGACACTTGTTTTGCATCGGGTAAAATTCCCCATCAGGCCGGTCCCGCCCGTTTGCCTCCAAAGTCAGAATCTGGAAAACTCAAATATTACATATATTTGGATCTTTCTCCGAAATCACCCTCCAGTTTCGCTTGGCCGGCGGCGAGTGAGGTTGGCGTCCTCTGCCATACTTTGAGATCGAAAGCATCAAAGCTCCCAATCTGGGGCATTGGGAAAACAAATAATATTGTCGCGAGTTTTTCGAACGGGTGGGCACCTGTCGCCGGTGTTAGGCGCTCGGTGCGCTGTTTTAAGTCCCATGGCCGGTCAGCGCGATGTAGGCATCGGCGAGCTTATAAGTACCAGTCTTTTTCAGCAGAGCATCGGGTGAGGCCGCCTCTACGACTCTGCCGTCGACCAAGAGGACGATCTGCCGAGCCTCCTCAACTTCCTCGGCGATGTGTGTCGACCAAAGAACCGCCTTGCTTTCCGAACGGGCAAGATTGGCGACCGTCGCCACCAAGCGTTGGCGAGAGGCCGGGTCGAGGCCGGTTGATGGCTCATCCAGCAATAGTAGGTCAGGCCGCGACAAGAGTGCGCGCGCGATCTCCACGCGGCGCTGGTTCCCACCAGAAAGCACCCGAACCGGAAGCGACAACAGATCCGTAATCTCCATAGTCTCCGCAGCGTAGGCGATTCGGTTTCGCAGCTCGGCGCCCCAAAGACCAAAAAGCCCTCCGACAAACTGAAGATTGGCCTTAACCGTGATATCGGTATCAAGGGAGCGCGACTGAAAAACTACGCCAATTCGCTGCAAGATGGCCGAGGGAACGTCTCGATAGTCCTTTCCAAAAAGGCTGACCTGGCCGCTGTCGGCTGCGAAGAGGCCTGCGCAGATCTGAAATAGGGTCGACTTGCCAGCGCCATTCGGGCCCAGAAGACCGACGACCTCGCCCGCTTCGATCTCAAGCGTCACGCCGCGAAGCGCAGGTTTGCTTCCGTAGGATTTGGATACATCCCTGAGGGAGAGGACCGGTATCGTCATGCAACTGCACCGATTGGGTCAACGGCTGCCGCGAAGTTGGCGGTTATGTGACTGATTTCTTCAATGCTGCGATGCCCTCGTCTGCCGGGCAAGAGCATATCGGCGGCGATCCGTGCAGGTCGCCCCAGAAGGACGATGGCGCGATCCGCCAATCGGGCGGCATCCTCGGGGTCGTGAGACACCATGACGACGGTGGTTTCGAAATCGCTGAATACCTTGAGGAACAACGCCTGAAGGTCGCGGACCATAGCTCGGTCAAGGGAGACGAAGGGTTCGTCTAGGAGCAGCAGGCTGGGATGAACCGAAAGCGCCCTTGCCAGCGCCAAGCGCCTCTGCATGCCGCCGGAGAGAGCGTGGGGCCAAGCTTTCTGCTGCCCTGCAAGACCGACTTCGCGAAGCAGTTCCGAAATTCGCGCATCAGCTAGATCTGGTGCGACGGCGCGCAGGTTCTCCTCTACGGTGAGCCATGGAAGCAATCGCGCATCCTGAAACACATAGCCCGGCATGGGTGCCTTTTCGGCGGGCTGTCCGCCCACCAAAACTTCACCATGCCAACGGTGTTCTACCCCCGACAAGATACGCAACAAGGTCGTTTTGCCGATCCCGGACGGACCAATCAATGCAAGAACCTGCCCGCCCGGAACTTTCAGACGAAGGTCTGAAAACAGGGGTACGCCCGACCCAAAAATTGGGCCGTCGATCGTGATGCTCAGGTCCGGTCCTTGCGCCATTGCAGAAGCCTCCCTTCAAGCGGGCGGAACGCGCCATATTCTAAGGCCATGATGACTGCGACAAAGCAACAAGCATAGGCAAGGATGCCCGTCATATCGAAAAGTTGGAAATAGAGCCCCACGCGAAAGCCAACACCCCCGTCACTTCCCAGAACTTCGAAAACGAGGACCATCTTCCAAACAAGGGACAAACCCGCACGTGCGGCGGCAAGAAAGTAGGGCAGAAGCTGCGGCACAAGCACAAGCCGGAGCCTGCGCATGAGGGGCAGCCGGAAGGTTTGGGCAAGTTCGTCAAGATCGGCGGAGAGGGCTCGCACCCCTTCACGCATCATGGTGATCACCAGGGGGACCTTGTTGATCACGACGGCTAGGATCAGCGCAAAATCGGTAAGCCCGAGCGAGATGTAGCAGATGATCCCGACGACAATCGCAGGAATGTTCAGGCCGACGATGACCCAAGGCGTGAAAAGCTTGTCGGCCCAGTTGCTGCGGCCGAGCAGGATCCCGATTAGGGTTCCGATGCCCATCGCGGCGACGAAGCCAATTGTCGCTCGCAGCAGCGTTTCGCGAAAATCGCCAAGGAGCGGGCCTTGCCAAATCAGATCCCGGATTTCGACGGCGACGGGCACCGGGCCGGGAAGGAAGCGCGATTGGGCGATCCAAGCGGCGATTTGCCAGATCAGCAACAGCAGCGGAAGCGACGTCAGTTCAAGCCAGCGCGTCCTGTCGATACTCTGGGAAGGTGTCATCTCTGGCGCTTCCGCTGCGTGCTGTGGGGCGGGCCAACCAGAGGAAGATTGGCCGTCGGCGGTGTCGCCTGCGTCACTCACTCCCCGATCCTGAAATCACCCCAAAATGTTCCATCGGCGATCTCCGTGCTGTCCCCGACCAGTTCGACACCACCGTACTGGGCCATCAGCGCAAAGCTTTGTGCGGCGGCATCTATATCTGCGCCGCCGTAAGAGTTGACGATACCACGGCGATAGTTGTCGCGCAGCGCGATGAACACCTCGTCGCTCAGGTTTTCACCCATTGATGGGCGGATCGTGTCCCACAGTGCGTCGTCTTCAAGCAGTAGTTTCTTGGTCTCAAAAGAAGCGGTGAGGAACCGCTTGATCTCGTCCTTATGAGACCGTGCCCAACGTTCGGAGAACACCCAACCAAGAAGCGGCGGAGTGCGCTCCACACCAAGCTCCTTGAGCATGTCTGCAACTGAGATCAGCTCGACCGCGCCCCCGACGGTGGCACGTGCATTGAAGTGCCAGAAATTAAGCGCCGCATCGACTTCGCCCGACAAAAGCAATTCATTGACCAGGGGCGGGGCGCCAAACTTGGCGTCGATAAGATCGGCCAGCGTTCCTCCGGTCTTGGCGCTGTAATACGCCTGAAGCGCGACATACGACTTGTCGACAGGGCCACCCGCAATCCCGATAGAAGCCCCCGAGAGGTCTTCGATGGAGTGGACAGGGCCTCCCGGCATAACCATCAAAGCTCCAACAGCGAGTGAATGGGGGACAAAGGTGAAATCGGCGCCCGCGTGGCGCTGGATCGAAGTCCATACAAAATCCGACAGGATCACGTCGACTTCTCGCGCCTGCAGCGCGACCTGACCGGCGCCGGAATTGGCGACATCGCGAATCTCAATCTTGATTCCATTTTCCGCGTCTACGGCAGCGGCTTGCATCGCTGCGATTTCCCAGGCGGCGGTTCCCGTGGTCTGCAATCCAAGTTGGATTAATTTCGCCGCTGGTGAGAATGCCGACAGGGCCATCCATCCAACCAACACAGCGCAAGCTATTCCGACTCTTTGGAACTTCATTTTCATTCCCCTTGCAAGCAAGACGGCTCTTCGTGGACCGATAAAATGCATCCCCAGTTATATCACGCCCTCCGATTGACGCCACCAATATTGAACATTGGTCCTTTGGTGTTGATCGGTTGAACCACTCGGTTCAGAATTCCAGAAGATAGGGAGGAGATCATGTTAAGCCTCAGACTGTGGGGGGGCATGGCCCTCGCATGCTTGTCCGGACCGCTTTTAGCCGAAGGCAACCTTGCCTCGGCCCCCGAAAGGCTTGAGCCACTGGTGTTGGACGGAGAAGCGTGGAGCATGGCGCCTCTCACGTACAAGCTTGAAACCGGCAAATACTATCGTTGGGAGATCCGGTCCGACGGCTTGGAAGAGTTCGCAGTGTTGGCTCCTGAGTTGTGGCGCAATTCTTGGATCGACCAGGTCGTCATCAACGATTTGGAGGTCAAGCCGATGGGCCTGTATTCGGTCGAATTCGACGACGAGGGCACAATCGAAATTTGGTTTGTGCCCATTCGGCCGGGTCAATTTGATTTCTGGGTCGATGGCTTCGAGGTGCGTGGGATGCTCGGCCATTTCGAGGTGAACTGAGATGCGCGGGATCGCCGCAATCATCCTGACGATTTTCCCGCTGGCGGCGGCTGCGGCCGAGCGTACTGGCAATATCTTTGTTTCGCTCGAGCGGGGCAACGAAGTTGTCGTCTTGTCCCCTGAGCACAGAGTTATCGCTCGAATTGAAACCTCGCGGCGGCCGCGGGACATGCATTTCAACGACGATCACACCTTGCTGTATGTCGCTTGCGGCGATGACGACGTCATCGAAGTGATCGATGTCGCCACGCTTGAGGTGGTGGACGCAATCCCTACCGGTCCGTCGCCCGAGGTCTTCACCTTTTCTCCCGATCGAACCAAGATCTATGTCTCGAACGAAGAAGACAGCACGCTGGAAATCATCGATATCTCCACGGGCACAGTCGAGCAGAGGATTCCGACCGGAGCCGAGCCGGAAGGTGTGATCAATGCGCCCGATGGATCGGCCATCTATGTGACTTCGGAAGTCGCCGATATGGTGCATATCGTCGATCCGGCAACGGCGCGTGTCACCAAAAATATCATCGTCGGAACCCGGCCCCGCCGGTTCATCGTGATCCCGGACGTCGCCGAATTGTGGGTGTCAGACGAGTTGTCGTCCGAGGTCCATGTTATCGACACGGCCGATTATACGATCAAGGAAGTGCTGAGCTTTCTCCCTCCCGGGTTCCGCCCAGAGGATGTGACACCTGTCGGCATGGCAATTACAGCGGATGGAGGCCGCATTTTCGTGTCGCTCGGCCGGGCGAACCATATTGCTGTCATCGATGCTGCGACGCGAAGGGTCGAGGCCTATATCCTCGTCGGTTCGCGTGCATGGTCTGTTGCGCTGAGCCATGACGAGAATACGGCCTATGTGGCCAACGGGCTTTCGGATGACATGACCGTCATCGACCTTGGATCACTGGCGGCGGTTGAGAGCATTCCGGTTGGCCGCACTCCGCACACCATCCTAGTTGACGACTGATCATGCGTCGACTGATTGTCCTGATAATACTATTGTGGCCTTTTTCCGCTCCGGCGCAGGATAGTCCCGCCGACGTGATTATTGGGTTGATCACCCTCAAGGACGACCCGCGCTATGTTCGGGACTGGGGCTATGCAAGGCTGGTTGTGCCGCCGCCGGTGCGCTCAATTGATGGCGCCCAGATGGCGATCAGCGATCTGGCTTTTGTGTCAGAAGCAATGGGCCTTGCCCCTCGTGTCGACGCGCGCGAAGTAGCGGAAGGCGAAGCAGTTCTGGCGGTGCAGGAATTGGTCGCGGAAGGCGCCCGCTTCGTCTTGCTCGACCTGCCCGGTGAGATGGTTGAGACGGTGGCTTCGGCGGGTTTCGACGCGACATTGATCAACGTTTCGGCCCCAGACAACGCGCTGCGCGATACCTGTGACCCCGACCTTCTGCACAGCTTCCCCAGCGACCGCGAGATGATGGACGCATTCGCGCAGTTCCTGCGATCCAAAGACTGGACCGATGTGCTGATCCTGCAAGGCGAGACAACGCGAGACGCGGCCATCGCCGAGGCGTTCGTCCAAAGTGCTGAGCGCCTTCGATTGTCGATCCGCGACAGCCGGCCATTCTCTTTGGCCGCAGACCCCGCCCAAAGAGAGGGCAATAATGTCTCTTTGCTGACAGGCGGCGCTCGATACGATGTTGTGTTCGTGGCGGATTCTCGTGGCGAATTCGGGCGCTATGTTCCCTACGCCACGCAAGCGGCACGGCCGGTGATCGGCTCGATTGGATTGACTGCGGAAGCTTGGCATTGGGCTATGGAACGGGACGGAGCAACGCAGGTGTCGTCTCGTTTTGACCGGCTCTACGGGCGCAAGATGGGATCAGTCGACTGGGCGGCGTGGATCGCTGTTAAATCCGTCCTGCAGGCCTATACGCGAGCTCCCGAGCGAACGCGGGCGGCGATGACGGACTACATGGCGTCTGATGCAATGGCTCTGGACGGCTCGAAGGGGGTCCAGCTCAACTATCGGCATTGGAGCGGTCAGTTGCGAATGCCCATCCTGTTGGCCACCTCGGATGCTGTGATTGAAGTCGCTCCGCTCAGTGGGTTCATGCACGCCACGAACGTTCTTGATACGCTTGGTGTCGATCAGGCGGAGGCAAGGTGCCGATAGACTCCTCTGCAATGCCTCCGCCCAAGCATGACGGCTGTTCTCGCGATTGAACTTGCCAAGGGCATTGCGCTACGAAAGACTGATGTCGTGTATCCTACTTCAATTCCGGATCCGGAGGGAGAACAAGATGATAGGGTCGCGCTAGTGCAGGTGACCATTTCGCATCTTGGCCTAGGTTTCTGGGTCATTGTCGCTCGAGAAATGTCAAAGTTCTTTCGACAGCGGGAAAGGCTGATCTCGAGTCTGGTTCGCCCGCTATTGTGGCTTCTTGTATTCGCCACGGGGATGCATGATCTTTTGGGTGTTTCCATTATTCCGCCCTATAAGACCTACACACCATACCAAGAGTATGTCTTGCCCGGCCTCGTCGGCATCGTGGTTCTTTTCCAGTCGATGCAATCCGCCCTGAGCCTTGTCTACGACCGTGAGGCTGGGGTTATGAGGGTAATGATCGTCACGCCTCTGCCTCGGGCGTGGCTTCTCTTCTCAAAGATCTGCGCTGCCGCGCTGCTTGCACTCGGGCAAGCGCTGGCCTTTCTTGCGGTCGCCGCACTTGTTGGCGTCCATATGCCTTGGGCAACCGTCTGGCTCGCTGTTCCGGCGGCCCTTCTTGTCGGGTTGATGCTCGGGTCCATCGGCCTCGTGATTACGGTCTATACACGGCAGATCGAGAACTTTGCCGGGATGATGAATTTTGTGATCTTCCCAATGTTCTTCTTGTCGTCCGCTCTCTACCCGCTTTGGAAACTGCGCGAGAGCGGGGCCGAGGTGGTTTGGTACCTGGCGATGGTCAACCCCTTCACCCATGCCATCGAATTGATGCGCTTTGCCGCCTATGGCAGCATGAATTGGACCGCTTTCACAGTCGTGTTGGCGGCTGGCCTGCTGGCGTTTGGCCTTGCTGTGCGGGGCTACAATCCTCTGATCGGAACCATAGGCAAGATCAAGCGCGGCTGAGTTTTCAGCCGCCGGGATGCTCTACGGCGCGAATTGCTGTTGGCGAATAGCCCGCTCCGACGAGGGCTTGACGGGCTTCTTCTAGCAGGGCTTCATCGGGTAGGGCGGATCGTCCCCATATCCAGCCGATGTCCCCAAGCGGAGAACCAAGGGCGACAAGGCTTTTGTCCGGCGCCAGCCAAATGACGACCACCTGTAGGTTCCCCATCTGCGGCAGGCGGACCAGCCGAACCATGAAGACACCCGGCTCCGTCTCGACCATGATCCCGTCAATTGGCAGAACCGGCCCGTCAAAAAAGCCAACAGGGCAGGCGATCCTCAGCGTCAGCCTGCTGTCATCGCGCAATTCGACTCGCGAGGTCGTTCCGTAACAGTCGCGCTCCACAATCGTCGGTGTCTGCGCGATTTCGAACCAATCGCCCAACAGCTCAGCGTGATTGAATCCGGAGATAGGTACCAAGGGCGCGGCCGGATCGCGTCGAGGCTCAGCTGCCGCAATTGGTGCCGCGAGAAACATTGCAGCAGCTAGAAATGTGCTGAAACGCATTTTTCAACCCCTTAGTTAGGCTAAAGATACCGTGCAAACATGCGAAATCAAGGTTCCTGGCCCCCTGAATTTTCTGGGCGCAGCGATGCTCCAAATCAGGCTTCCAATTCCTGGGCTCGCTTTAGTACGCGAATGCGAGCACCGCCGCCCAAGCCAGCATCGACAGAATTGCCGCGACCGCTCTGAGCGACACGCCGGGCAAGAGCCAAATCACTATCTAGCTGCTCGGTAGCGACAACCCAGCGACGACCGGGACGTTGATAATCAGCGCTCGTCTGGGCGCAAACACAGAGAATAAGGCGCGCAGCAGCAGGACAGTAACCAGTGCATAATGTGTCCAACCCAAAGGTCCGCAGACCGCCAGCAGGCTGCAAATCGCGAGGAGCCTAACAACAAGGGTTGTGCCCCTTCTAAAGCGACTATTTGTATAGAGGATGCCTGCGCTCCCCAGAAAGAGTAGGTCGTAGGTGGCAATCGAATCCCAAGCGACGCTCGGGAGGCGCGAAAAGGATTTGTCCGGCACAAGTTCTGCCGAGCATAACTGAGGGGTCGCCTCTGCGTGTCAGGTTAGCGTATTTCGCGTGCATTTCTCGTGCCTGCAGCGATAGAGAATGGCAAGAGCTGACTCATGATGCGAATCCATTTCGACCACGCCCCGGAAGGCAAAGCCGCGCTGTTTGATCGGCCGCGGGCGATGATCTCGGCTGAGACCTCAGCCGAGGTCCCTGCAGCACTGTCGGCGCTTGATGCGGCGCGCGCCGAGGGATTCTGGATTGCGGGCTATGCCAGCTATGAGCTTGGCTATGCGCTCGAGCTGCGCCTTGCGCCCTTGATGCCATATGGGCGTCGTCTGCCGCTTCTGCAATTTGGCGTCTATGACGCGCCGGTTGCCGCCGAGGCGCTGGCGGTCGGGAGCGCCGAACTTGGCGGCCTGACCCCCCGCCGCTCGCGCGAGGATCACCTCGCGGCGGTCGGGCGGACGCGCGATTATATCGCCGCGGGCGACATCTATCAGGCCAACCTGACCTTTCCGCTCGATCTTGCAGCTCAGGGAACACCGGAGGCTCTTTATGCCGCACTGGCCGCCGCCCACCCGGTTGGACACGGGGTGCTGATTGAGCAAGTGGGCCTGCCCTCGATCCTGAGCCGCAGCCCCGAGCTCTTTTTTGCCACCGATGCCGAGGGCCGGATCGTCACCCGCCCGATGAAAGGCACCATGCCGCGCGGCGCGACCCCGCAGGAAGACGAGGCCAACCGCCTTTTCCTTGCCACCGACGCAAAGAACCGCGCGGAAAATCTGATGATCGTCGATCTTCTGCGCAACGATCTTTCGCGCGTGGCCGAGGTCGGCTCGGTCAAGGTCCCGCGGCTCTACGAGGTCGAAAGCTATGCCACCGTGCACCAAATGGTCTCCGAGGTTGAAGGGCGGCTCCGCCCCGGCACAGGGCTCGCCGATATCTTCGCCGCACTCTTTCCCTGCGGGTCGATCACCGGCGCGCCGAAGGTGCGTGCGATGGAGATTATCCGCGAGCTGGAGATTGCCCCGCGCGAGATTTATTGCGGCACGATTGGCTGGGCCGCGCCGGATGGGCGGGCGAGCTTTAACGTGGCGATCCGCACGATCCTTTTGGAAGATAGCGGCGCGGCACGGCTTGACGTGGGCGGCGGCATCGTCTGGGATTCAACGCCCGAGGCCGAATATGAGGAGGCGCTGTGGAAGACCCGCTTCGCCAAGATCTGAGCGATCCACCGCAAATCATCGAAACGATGGGCTGGCGGCCCGGCGAGGGGCTGCGCTGGCGCGAGGATCACTTGGCGCGGATGGCCGGAACGGCGGCTCGGCTTGGCTATTCTTTTGACCGTGACCAAGCTCTGGCACAGCTCAGCGGGATCAAAGGCGAGGCTCCGCTGCGTTGCCGCCTGACCCTCGACGCGCTGGGCAGGTTCGACCTGACCACCGCCCCCCTCGCGCCCAATCCGCCGCGCTGGCGTGTGGTCTGGGCCGAGGCGAGGCTTGATCCCGACAATCCGTGGAACGGGGTAAAAACCACGCGCCGCGCCGCCTATGATGCGGCCCGCGCTGCGCTGGAGGCGGGCGAGGACGAGGCGCTCTTTCTCAACACGCGCGGCGAGGTGGCCGAGGGCACGATCACCAATGTTTTCGTCGAAACAGCGGGTGGCCGCCGCCTGACGCCCCCTCTTTCCGCAGGCTGCCTTCCGGGAATCCTGCGCGGTCGGCTTTTGGCCGAGGGCTGGCAGGAAGGCCGCCTATTGCCCGCCGACCTCGCCACTGCCCGCAAAATCTGGGTCGGAAACGCTCTGCGGGGCCTGATCGAGGCTGATCTTTCGCCCTTTGCTTGACATCCGCCTTGCGGTTCTTTCTATCACCGCAAAGCCCAAGACCCCGAAATCGACCCAACGAGGATCGCCAAGATGCACGCCTACCGTTCCCATAGCTGCGCCGCCCTGACCAAGGCGAATGTCGGCGAGAATGTCCGCCTTTCGGGCTGGGTTCACCGCGTGCGCGATCACGGTGGCATCCTCTTCATCGACCTGCGCGATCACTATGGCGTGACGCAGGTTCTGTGTGATCCCGACAGCCCCGCTTTCAAAGAGGTCGAGAAGGTCCGCTCGGAATGGTGCATCCGCATCGACGGCGAGGTGAAAGCCCGCGCCGCCGACCTCGTGAACCCCAAGCTGCCGACCGGCGAGATCGAGGTTTTCGTGCGCGACATCGAAGTTCTGGGTGCGGCGTCCGAGCTTCCGCTCATGGTCTTTGGTGATCAGGAATACCCCGAGGAAACCCGCCTGCGCTATCGCTACCTCGACCTGCGCCGCGAGAATATGCAGCGCAACATGACCCTGCGTTCCGATGTGGTCGCCTCGATCCGCCGCCGGATGTGGGGCAAAGGCTTCCGCGAATACCAGACGCCGATCATCACCGCCTCCTCGCCCGAAGGTGCACGCGATTTCCTCGTGCCCTCGCGCCTGCATCCGGGCAAGTTCTATGCCCTGCCACAGGCGCCGCAGCAGTTCAAACAGCTGATCATGGTCTCGGGATTCGACAAGTATTTCCAGATCGCCCCCTGCTTCCGCGACGAAGACCCCCGCGCCGACCGCAGCCCTACCGATTTCTATCAGCTCGACATGGAAATGAGCTTTGTCACCCAGCAGGACGTGTTCGATACCGTCTCGCCGGTTCTGGCGGGCATTTTCGAAGAGTTTGGCGGCGGCAAGAAGGTCGATGCTCCTGCCGAGTGGCCGCAGATTTCCTATCGTGACGCGGCGCTCTGGTATGGAACCGACAAGCCCGACCTGCGTAACCCGATCAAGATGCAGGTTGTGTCCGAGCACTTCGCTGGCTCTGGCTTTGCGATCTTCGCCAAGCTTCTTGAGCAGGACGGCACCGAGATCCGCGCGATCCCCGCGCCCAAAGGCGGCAGCCGCAAATTCTGTGACCGGATGAACGCCTTTGCCCAGAAAGAGGGCCTGCCGGGCATGGGCTATATCTTCTGGCGCGAGGCCGAAGACGGCTCGGGCATGGAGGCCGCTGGTCCGCTTGCGAAAAACATCGGCCCCGAGCGCACCGAGGCGATCCGCCGGCAGCTGGGCCTGGGGCTCGGCGATGCGGCCTTCTTCTTGGGCGGCAAGCCCGCCACCTTCGAGAAGATCGCCGGCAAGGCCCGCACCGTGATCGGCGAAGAGCTTGGCCTGACCGAGACCGACCGTTTCGCCTTTGCCTGGATCGTCGATTTCCCGATCTACCAGAAAGACGAGGAAACCGACGGCTACGAGTTCGAGCACAACCCCTTCTCGATGCCGCAGGGCGGGATGGACGCGCTGAACGGCGACCCGCTCGATGTGCGCGGCTTCCAGTATGACCTTGCCTGCAACGGCTACGAGCTTGTCTCTGGCGCGATCCGCAACCACAAGCCCGAGATCATGTTCAAGGCCTTCGAGATCGCTGGCTATGGCGAAGACGAAGTGCGCCGCCGCTTTGGCGGGATGGTCAATGCGTTCACCTATGGCGCCCCGCCCCACGGCGGCTGCGCGGCGGGGATCGACCGGATCGTCATGCTTCTGGCCGATACGGCCAACATCCGCGAGGTCATCATGTTCCCGATGAACCAGCGGGCCGAAGACCTGATGATGGGTGCGCCCTCGGAGCCGACCAACGAACAGCTGCGCGAGCTGCGCCTGCGGGTTCTGCCGCCCGAGGCGTGATCAAGCCAGCCAGGGTTGCCCAAACGAGAGATCGAGGCTTTCCGCTTCCGCGGTAAGCCAATTTCCGAAGGCACGCACTTTTTGATCCTGAACCGGCAATTTGGGCGCAACGAGATAGGTCCCGTTGATCCCTTTGATCGTATCCGGATGAAGGCGAACAAGGGTGCCCGCCTCCAGATCTTTTGCCGCAAAGTGAAGGTCGATCAGCGCAACACCGGAACCGGAGAGGACGTAATCCAATACGATCGCGCGATTCTCGAGACGGATTGGTGTCGGGCGCGGAATTTCGGCAAGGCCATGTAAATTCAGCCATTTCTGCCAATCGCTGTCGGCCCCGGCGATGAGATTGCATATGGCAAGGTCGCGATATCTGCGGGGTCGAGTGGCAGTTTCACGTTGCGGAAGAGGGATGGTGCCGCAATTGGGGCAAGCTCGTCGCGAAAGATAAGGCGCGACTCGAGGCCCGGCCATTTTCCGGCGCCATAGCGCAGAGCGGCGTCATAGCCGCCTTGGCCTAGCTGGACGATCTGCGCCTGCAGGTCGATCTGGACCTCAAGGCCTTCGTGCTCTTGGTGAAAGGCGGGAAGGCGGGGCAAGACGAAGCGATAGCTAAAGGCAGGCACCGCGGTGATCCGCAAGCTGCCAGAAAGGCTGTCTTTGCGCAGAGTCAGTGCCGCGGCGGCAATCTCTTCGAGGCTTCGGGTCAATTGGGATGACAGAACTGCAGCGTCCGGCAGCAACTCGACCCTGCGCGTCAGTCGCCGAAAAAGCGGCCTGCCGAGATCTTCTTCCAACGCCTTAATCTGATGGCTTATGGCGGCGTGGGTAACGTTTAGCTCCTCAGCGGCGCCCTTGAAGCTTTCGAGACGCGCTGCGGCCTCGAAGGCCCGCAACTGATTCGGATTCGGAAGGCGATGGCTCATTTCGGCCCCGCATGGTTTAGTTTTGCTCATCCATCCTGTGAGAAACCATCTTTTGTTGTCAATGTTTGCAGGGGTCAAGTTTGGTTCAGACAAGGAAATCAACGACGGAGACGACAATGACCCATGACCGCAACGCCCCGCATCTCAACAAACTTGATCTAATGATGTTGAGCCGTTTTGGGCATTGCCCGACCGAGAAAGCCGCGGCCGCAGAGCGGGCAATGGCCCGCGCGCAAGAGCCTTCACGGCTGCGGATCTGGATCGCGACCTCGCTGCGTAAATTTGCCCAGAAACTGGACAGCCGCCCGCAGGTCGCGCACTCGCCCGCGCAGATTTGAGGGCGTGACTCACATTAATAGAGGAAATATACTAGAATAAAAGCGCTATATCAGGCGACGCCGAAAGCACTCACAGCAGTTGCCCCAAGCGCAACCAAAAGAAGCACGGCGCCGCCGACGAATACGGTCCAGTCAAGAATGGCGCTGCCGTTCTCTTCGGCCCAGAAGCGATCGATAAACTTTGCCATAATCCTATCCTCAGCGACGCATACCCAGTGCTGAGGGCCACCGTCGCAACGAAATTGGACGGGATTTGGGCACTGTTGGGGCCTCTTCGGGGACTTTGCTCGGTCCTCTAGCGACGCCGTCCGCCCTAAAAGCTCGGCGTTGCGGCGATCCGATCCTGAATCACGGCGCTTAGCCGTGCTGCCGCCGGTTTTTCCGGCAACCCCTCGTGAAGCGCCGAGCGATATCCTTCTGCGGCATCCTCGAGCGTTCTGTCGCCAAGATCATGGGCAAGGCTGGCGGCAAACTGGGCCGCATATCCCGCATCGCCATCGCCCGTATCTTGCCGAAGGGCCCGCCGGATCGCGGCAAGATCTTCACGCTGGGTCAGCAGATCCGGCCGGATTTTGTCATTCACGATCTCTCGCGGACCATTTGGCCGGCGGGTCACTGGCAGAAGCGACAAGATCTTGTTCTGAAAAGAGGAAAGGCTCTCGACGGGTTTGGCTAGAAAATCATTTGCCCCTGCGGCGAGCGCGGCCCCTTCGGTCGAAGGATCCCCGCTGAACCCGAGGATTACATCCACCTTCGGATGCGCTCGCGCCAACTCGGCGATCAGATCCGCGCCCGAGCCGTCTGGCAGGCCCATGTCGACGATTATGACACCGGGGCGATAGGTGCGCAGGTGCTGTCGCGCATGGGCAATGGTATCTGCCCGCCGCAGCCGCGCGCCAGACCTCTGACATAAAAGCCGCATCGCTTCGCTCGCGTAGCGACTGTCCTCGACCAAAAGAATTGTCAGGCCCAGCAGGGGGCGGTTCGGGGTCGGTGAACTCATGAACATGAACCTATCATTGGCAGGCATAGCAACTCTCCTTGGCAGCGGATAACCGATCCTCTGCCTGTCAGGGTAAATGCGGGGTTAAGCCAGCCTGCGCCGATTTGCGCCGCAGCGAGACATTGCGCTGCCTGCTCAGACAAAGGATAAGCAGGCAAGCAAAAAGAGAGGTTTTCCATGATCGGTCGCTTGAACCATGTCGCCATTGCCGTTCCCGATCTCGAAGCGGCCAGCGCCCAGTATCGCGATGCCCTTGGTGCAACGGTTGGCGCACCTCAGGACGAGCCGGACCATGGGGTGACGGTCGTGTTTATCGAGCTGCCGAATACCAAGATCGAGCTGCTCTATCCCTTGGGCGAAAACAGCCCGATCAATGGTTTTCTGGAAAAGAACCCCTCGGGCGGCATCCATCACGTCTGCTATGAGGTCGAGGATATCCTCGCCGCCCGCGATCACCTCAAGGCCACGGGCGCGCGCGTTCTCGGGAACGGCGAGCCCAAGATTGGTGCGCATGGCAAGCCTGTCTTGTTCCTGCATCCCAAGGATTTCAACGGCTGCCTGATCGAGCTTGAACAGGTCTGACGCAGCATTCAGGAGGCCCAGATGGGACCGACATCCGCCCTCGTTCTCTTCGCCGTGATCTGGTTCATGGTGTTCTTCATCGTCCTGCCTCTGCGCCTCAAGACCCAAGGCGACGTGGGCGAGGTGGTGCCGGGCACTCATGCCTCGGCTCCGTCCGAGCATAACCTCAAGCGCAAGGCGTGGATCACAACCGGCATTGCCGTGGTTCTGTGGATCCTGATTGCCGGAACGATCCTGTCAGGCGTGATCTCTATCCGCGATCTTGACTGGTTCCACAGGATGTCGACACCGCAGGGTTAGGCCTGCCGCGCCAACCGGTGGTAAAGGTGGGTGAAGGTCGCCGCGCCGAGAACCGGGATCAAAAGGTTGACGAGCGGAATGGTCAGCGGCAGCGCCATCAGGCAGCCCGCGATCCAAATTTCCGTGCCATGCTTCCTGCGCATCGCATAGGCCCGCTCGCGCCCCTCACGGCGGATGGCGGCCATTGTGAAATACTCGCGGCCAAGGAGGAAGCCGTTGAGCAGATAGAAGATCAGCACAGAGGCGAAGGGCAGGATCACATAAAGGGCGAAGGCGAGGAAATTGGCGCCGATCAGGACGCCGAGGAAGCTGATCGTATCGCGCAGCGCCTCGGCCAGCCCGACCTTTGGCGCTGGCGGCAGGGCGGGGTAGTGCACCTCCTCGACTGCCTCGGCCACCGTGTCGAGAAACATTGAAGTGATCGCCGAGGCAATCGGGATCATCAGGAAGAACGACAAAAGGACAATCAGCGCAAAGGAACCCACCGAAAGCGCCGTGCCGAGCCAGTCGATCTGACCAAAGAACGGCAAGGTGATCGAGGAGGGATCGAAAAGGCCGATCACGAAGACGATCAAGAGATAGGTACCCACAAAGAGCGCAAGGCTCAGCCCCACGCCAAGGCCGATCACCCGCCGAAAGCGCGGGTCGGTCAGCTGGGCCAGAGCCTCTAGGAAATCACCGATAATCATGCGTCGACCCAAGTGACTTTCTTGGCAAGGTCGGGGCGCAGGCGGTCGGGCGCGTCGGATTTCATCGTGCCAAGGTGGATGATCCCGGCGACGGTCTCATGAGGCTCAAGGCCAAGGTTCGTCTCGATAAAGGTTCGGTCGTGGCTGAACCAGCCGCTGATCCAGCTTGCGCCCCAGCCTGCCGCCGTCGCGGCATTGACGAGCGCAAGGCAAGCGCCGCCAGCCGAATAGATTTGCTCGGAAGTCGGGATTTTGTCGAGCGCGACGGGCGAGGAGACCACCACCACAGCGCAGCCTGCGCCGCGATAGGTCGCCACAGATTTCGCAACCTTTTCAGGGTCTTCCCGCATTTCCGGCCCGCGAACCTCCATCGCATCAGCAAGCCTGTCCAGCGCCGCGCCATTCAGCACGATGAACCGCCACGGCTCGAGCTTTCCATGATCCGGCGTCCGCGCCGCGGCGGTCAGCATCTCGGTGATCTCGTCGCGGTCCGGATAGGGCGCGGTCAGCAATTTGGCGGGATAGCTCTTGCGCGTGAGCAGGAAATGGAGGGCGGCCTGATTGCGGGCGGGCATGGGAACTCCTTTTGATCTTCCCGCTAGATAGGGTCAGGCGAGGGCGGTTTCCATATCGGAAATGAGGCCGCTGACATAGGCGTTGAACCGCGCGTCGGGCTGGCGCTGGTTCCAGATGTCGCCAAAGGGGTCCGGCGCGCGGGTGTCACTACCTGCCATCTCGGCAATAACCTCATGGCCGCAGAAGGGCACGTAGACCTCGGAATAGCCGCCCTCATGCACGACGACGAGCTTGCCGCCACAAATCTCGGCCGAGAGGTCCAGCACGCGGCGGGTCATCTGCCGGAAGGTCTCTTGATGGCAGAGCATCCGCGCGAGGGGATCGTTGCCAGCAGCGTCATATCCGCAGGCGATAATGAGCACATCGGGCTTGAAAGCGCGGATCGCCGGAAGGGCGAGCCGATCCATCGCCTCGAGATAGGCCACATGGCCGCAGCCGGGGGGCAGGGGAATATTGAGGTTGCTGCCAAGCCCCCCGCCCTTGCCGCGATCTTCGAAAAAGCCGCTGTCCATCGGATAGTTGCGGTCCTGATGCATCGAGATGGTCAGAACGTCGGGGTCTTCGTAAAAGATCGCCTCGGTGCCGTTGCCGTGGTGAACGTCCCAATCGAGAACAGCCACGCGCCCCGCCAGCCCCGCCGCCTGCGCCGCGCGGATCGCGATGGCGATATTGGCCAGAAGGCAGAATCCATTCGGAAAATCCGGCAGGCAATGGTGCCCCGGCGGGCGCGACAGGGCGTAGGCGTTGTCCACCTCGCCCTTGAGAACAGCGAAAAGCGCACCGCGGGCGATTCCGGCGGAAAGCGTGGCGATCTCATAGCCGCCTGGGCCGAAAGGCGTGCGGCGGCCAAGCTCGCCTCCTGCCGCATCGGACAGCGCCTTAAACTTGTCGAGATAGCTCGCGGGGTGCACACAGAGCAATTCCTCCCGCGTCGCAGGCTCGGCGCTGGCGAGCCGCAGCTCCTTGGTCAGCCCCGTGACATCCATTAGGTTCTTCAGCCGCCGCTTGGTTTCGGGGTTTTCCGGCAGGCCGCCACTCGCCGCAGGCTGCACAAGGCCCCCCACAGGCAGCATTCCCGCATAATTGCCGCCGCCGTGCCAAAAACAGCGCTCGTCCCAAAAGAATCCTGTGGTCATGGTGCCTCCCCGTCTTTGCCGCCACTCTTGCCGATGCGAGGTGCCGTGCCAAGGCCGGTGCGATTGTGTTAGGGCAGGGGCATGATCGACGACCTTTCCCACCTTGGCGCCGACGGCGCGGAAATCGCGGTGCTCGTTACCCCAAAGGCAAGCCGCGACCGGATCGTTGTCGAGGAAGGTCAGATCAGGGTCTATGTCACCACCGTCCCCGAGGACGGCAAGGCAAACGCGGCAGTTCAGAAGCTTTTGGCCAAGGCGCTTGGCGTCCCGAAATCGCGACTGACGCTGATCCGCGGCCAGACCTCGCGCGACAAGGTATTCAGGGTTGGCTGACTATTCTTCCTCTTCGGCCGCCTTCAGCCGATAGATACCCTCGGGCAAATCGAGCGCCGCTTCCAGATCGCGAAGCTGGGTCATCGAAAGGGTGATCGTCATCACTTGATCGGTGCGGGGATCAAGCTGTTCGATGGTGATGCAATCCTCGAAAGCGTTGATCGTGATGTCTTCTTTAAGGGCGCCTGGGCCCTCGTCGATCAACGTCACAACGGTCGCGTCAAACTCGTGTTCGATGGTAAACATGATCCCAGCCTAGCGTGCAGGTTTTTCTTGGCAAGCGTCTGCGCTGAGATAACCTGAGACGGCATCAGGGAGGCGGTGATGATCCGAAGAGAATGGGACAGGTTCAAGAAGCGGGTGATCTGGTCGACCGCAGGGTTTGTCCATGTCTGGAAAACGGAACATTCGTTGCATCAATGGATCGTTCTGAACGTTGTCTCGGCACTTCTGGCCTTCGTCTTGCCGCTCACCGGCCTTGAGCGGGGTGTCCTTTTGATGGGCGGGATCATGGTTCTGGCGGCCGAATGCATGAATACCGCCATCGAGCGGGTGGTCGACGATATTTCGACAGAAAAACGCGATCGCGCACGGCAAGCCAAGGATGCCGGCAGCGCGGCGGTGGCGATCACGGGCCTTGCCGTGCTCGCCGCGTGGATCTGCATCATCTTTGGCCTCGTGGCCCGCAGCTAGGCGCTGTTCTTCACATGACGCGTTTCAGGGTGGAGCGCCTTGCCGAGGATATGATCATCGCGGTGGATCACCTTGGCGGCAGGGCCGACGATCTCGGGATCGGGGGGCAGGGCGATTTTGGGGTCTTTGTCGGGATAGTCGAGGGTCGAGAGGAAATGGCGCATACAGTTGAGCCGCGCGCGTTTCTTGTCGTTTGACTTGATCACGGTCCATGGCGCATCGGCGGTGTCGGTATAGAAAAACATCGCCTCTTTCGCCTCGGTATAGTCGTCCCAGCGGTCAAGGCTGGCCTTGTCGATCGGCGATAGCTTCCAGCGTTTGAGGTGGTCGGTCCCTCGCGACTCGAACCGGCGCTTTTGCTCGTCTTGAGTGACGGAAAACCAGTATTTATAAAGCCTTAGACCAGAGCGTGCGAACATCCGTTCAAGCTCGGGCGTCTCGCGCATGAACTCGAGATACTCGTTCGGCTCGCAGAATCCCATGACCCGCTCGACGCCCGCGCGGTTATACCAGCTGCGATCGTAGAACACCATTTCGCCGCTCGTCGGTAGGTGCTGGATATAGCGCTGAAAGAACCACTGGCCTTTTTCCTCGGGCGTGGGTTTGTTGAGCGCGACCACGCGGGCGGTGCGGGGGTTGAGGTGTTCCATATAGCGCTTGATCGTGCCGCCCTTGCCAGCCGCATCACGCCCCTCGAAGAGCAGAACAAATTTCTGCCCCGTCTTCTGCGCCCAGTGTTGGACCTTCAACAACTCGGCCTGAAGCTTGGCCTTCTCCGCCTCATAACTGGCCCTGTCCAGTTTCGGTGCATTGTGGGCGATGGTTTCGTCGATCGGGGCAGTGGGGTCGGCGGTTTGGCGCATCAGGGGCTCCTTTATATAATTCCCCCTTTTTATCAGCTTTCCCGCGAGCGCGCTTTGACGTGGATCATGGCCACACCAGATTGATCAGGATCAAGGCGGCATCGCCTGAACGGGTCGATCCTGCTTTTGTTGGAGGAGGAGAGTTCGATGTTCGGAGTGAAAACGGTCGCCCATCATGCGGGCCTCATGGAACAGATGGCCGATACGGTCGGCGCCGATCTTGGCGATGCGATCGCGGACCATCGGCTAAGTGCAGCGGACTATCGCACAGCGGTTATTCGGTGCACGACCTGCGAGGCCGCCGGGGAATGCCCGAGCTGGATGGAAAGCCATGCGCAAGCGGAAGAAGCGCCTGCCTATTGCCGAATCCACGATCTTCTTGAACGGCTTTCGCAGACCAAGGCTTGAGACCGACTAAAGCTGATGTCAGGTTCCGCCTATGCGGATCCTCGAGAATATCATATCCGACCGTGGCTCGCGCTATGCGGTCTCGGGTGCCGATGTGTCCTCTGCCGAGGATGTGAAAAAATTTATCAAAGCACTCTGCCGCAACAAGAAATTCGCCAAAGCCACGCACAATAGCTGGGTGGTTCTCCTGCCAGTCGGCCCCTTGAAGAATGACGATGGCGAGGCCGGGGCGGGCATGGTCATCCTGCGGATGCTCGAGCGCGAGGGTCGGGTGGGCCATGTGGTTTGCGTCACCCGCTGGTTTGGCGGCAAACACCTTGGCGGCGACCGCTTTCGCCATGTGGCGGAGGCGGTGAGGGTCTATCTGGGGGATGCGGCCGGCGGCAGCAACTGACGCCGGCCCCTGGTTTATTTGAGATTTGTCAAAACGTTATAGGCGTAGATCAGGATCCCGAGCAGGACGGCGATCTCGGCAATCGGGGCCAGTGGGGCCATCGACGCTTCTTCGATCCGGCCCGCAAACAGCAGATAGAGCATGATCAAAAGAATGACTGTGCCGCCCAGATGCAGCCAGAAATGCAGGCGGGCGAGGCCGGAATGCCCAGTCTCGGGAAAGACGCGGTAGAGCACGCCAAAGACTGTCATCAGCGTGAAGCCGAGAAGATTGATATGCGCATGAAGCGGCGCGAAAGTATGGTCTTGCGACGCGCCCATGTAGATGCCGAAGCAAACGCCGATGACCAGATACACGGCCCCAGCGAGAATGAAATTTCTTGAGACATTCATCTGTTATTTCCCCTGATTGCCCGCTCCTTAGATGAGTCCGGTTGCGGCATTATAGCGCAGCCGTTCAGGACCGGTCAAAAAATCGAAGGTTAGTTCCAGCGCCGCCGTCTGCGGGCGGCTTCGCCGCCGCCGGCCCAGACCGTTAGGCCTAGAAGGAAGCCGAAATCATACCAGCCTCCGGAATTCGGGATGCCGTAGATGCCGACCGAATCCGAGAACCAGCTGATCACGAAAGCGATCGGGGCGACCGCGCCATCGAAGAACCCCCAGAAGAACCCGCGCGAGCCTTCGATCGCCAGAGGCGCCGTGGCGCAGGCGGTGAGAAGCAAGAGGGCGGCAAGGGGTAAGAGGCGTTTCATAAAGGCATGATCCGCCGCTTTGGCGCAAAAATCAACCGCTGCTAGGGGGCGCTGCCCCCTCGGCCCTTTGGGCCTCACCCCCGGAGTATTTGAGGCCAAAAGAAAGGATCAGGTGAGGCGGCGGCCCCAGAGATCATAATCCCCGGCCTCGTCGACCTCGACCGCGACGATCTCGCCGACCGAAAGACCCTCGGTGCCTTCGTCGATAAAGAGGTTGCCGTCGATTTCGGGCGCGTCGCCCTTGGTGCGGCAGGTGGCGATGCCGTCTTCGTCGATCTCGTCGACGATTACCTCCATCACTTTTCCAACCTTGGCAGCCAGCTTCGCCTCGGAAATCGCCTGAGCTTTTTCCATAAAGCGATCCCATCGCTCTTGCTTGACCTCATCGGGGACATGATCGGGCAGGTCGTTCGAGCGCGCGCCGGCGACGTTTTCGTATTGGAAGCAACCGACGCGGTCGAGCTGGGCTTCGTCCATCCAGTCGAGGAGGGTCTGGAATTCTGCCTCGGTTTCGCCTGGGTAGCCGACGATGAAGGTCGAGCGCAGGGTGATATCGGGACAGTCGCGGCGCCAGGCGGCGATCTCGTCCAGCGTCTTGGCGGCAGCGGCGGGGCGGGCCATGCGCTTGAGCGTTTCGGGGTGGGCGTGCTGGAAGGGGATATCCAGATAGGGAAGGATCAACCCCTCGGCCACCAGCGGGATCAGGTTCCGCACATGGGGGTAGGGGTAGACATAGTGTAGCCGCACCCAAGCGCCGAGGCTGCCCAGATCGCGGGCGAGGTCGGTGATATGAGCGCGGTGGCTGCGCTCTTCTTTGTGTTTGATATCAACGCCATAGGCCGAGGTGTCTTGGCTGATGACCAGAAGTTCCCTCACCCCCGCCTCGACCAGCTTTTCCGCCTCGCGGATCACCGCATGGGCCGGACGGCTTACGAGACGACCGCGCATATCGGGGATGATGCAAAACTTGCAGTGGTGATTACAGCCCTCTGAAATCTTCAGATAGCTGTAGTGCCTCGGCGTGAGCTTGACGCCCGAGGCGGGCAGCAGATCGACAAAGGGATCGGGGTCGGGCGGCACCGCGCCGTGCACGGCATCGAGCACCTGCTCGTATTGTTGCGGGCCAGTGACGGCCAAAACAGAAGGATGCGCGCCGGTGATAAACTCCGGTTCCGCGCCGAGGCAGCCGGTGACGATGACCTTGCCGTTTTCGGCCAGCGCTTCGCCGATCGCCTCAAGGCTTTCGGCTTTGGCGCTGTCCAGAAAGCCGCAGGTGTTGACGATCACCGCATCGGCGCCCGCATAGTCGGGCGAGATCGCATACCCCTCGGCCCGCAGACGCGTCAGGATGCGTTCACTGTCGACCAGCGCCTTGGGGCAGCCAAGCGAGACCATGCCGATGGTCGGCTGTCCGGGGCGCGGAGCGTCCGTGATCAGCGCGCGCGGCGCAAGGTCGGGGCGAAGGTTGGGCGGGTTTTGCGACATGGGGCCTCGGGCCCGCTTTCTATCGCCGCCGGTCGCGGCGGGCGCTCATCGGCTGGAAGGCCACGCCGACATGGGCCTCGCAATAGGGCTTGCCCTGTTGCACGGGCAGCCCGCAAAACCAGAAATTGTCGGTCGCCGGATCGCCCACCGGCCATTTGCAGGTTTTTTCGGTGAGCTCCATAAGCGTCAGCTTCTTGGCGGTCTTTTCCACCTCAGAGACCTTGGCGAGCGCTTCAGGGCTGATCTCGTTGGCCGAGGGCTGCGGCGGCAGCGGTTGGCCGGCCGGAATGATGGCCCGGCGTGCGGCGCTCATCGGGATTTCATCCGAAACTTCGGTGGCGCTATTGGCGCCGGCAGCGGGCTTGTCTTTGGCGGTGGCCTTCGGCTCGGGGCGAGCTGCCTTTGGTGCAGACGGGGCCGCGGGCTTTTCCTTGGCGGTGGGCTTGGCGGGGCTGGCGGCTGGGGCCGAAGGCGCGGCACCCGCGCCGGCACGGTTCGACAGGCCCAGGCGATGCACCTTGCCGATCACGGCGTTGCGGGTCACGCCGCCCAATTCCTTAGCGATCTGGCTGGCCGATTGGCCTTCGGTCCACATCTTCTTCAAGAGCTCGACGCGCTCGTCGGTCCACGACATCCTACATTCCTTCGGCTAAAGGGCGGGGCCAACGGGGGCGCATCCGGCCAAGTACTCGGGTCAGCCCCCTATTCTAAGCATGGGAACGCGGGATACAAGCGGTCGAATCGTTTTGTGACCGGAAGGAGTGGGCAGATGAACACAGCGCAGCAAATGGGCGTTCGCCGTTTCGGCAGGGTCAACTGGCTCGGCACATATACGCTGGCACGCCGCGAGGTCATGCGCTTCCTCAATGTCTGGAGCCAAACGATTATGGCGCCGCTGATCAATGCGGGGCTTTTCCTTCTGATTTTCACCATCGCCATTGGCAAGGGTCGGGGCGACGTGATGGGCGTTCCGTTCATGCATTTCCTCGCCCCCGGTATCTTGACGATGACTGTGATTCAAAACGCCTTTGCCAATACCTCCTCCTCGATCACATCGGCCAAGGTGCAAGGCAATATCGTCGATACGCTGATGCCGCCGCTGAGCCCGCTCGAGCTTGTGGTCGGCTATATCGTCGGAGCCGTGGTGCGCGGCATGATCGTCGCCGTGGTGATCGCCTTTGGCGCCTGGATCTTTCTTGGCGTCGGCATCGCCCACCCGTTCTGGACGGTCGCCTTTGTCCTTGCCGGTTCGGTCTTCTTGGGCGCGCTCGGCATCGTCGCCGCGATCTTTGCCAACAAGTTCGATCAGCTCTCGGCAATCAGCAACTTTGTGGTGACGCCGCTTTCTTTCCTCTCGGGCACTTTCTATTCGATCACGGCCCTGCCGGAGCCGATGCAAAAGATGAGCCACGCCAACCCGTTTTTCTATATCATCGATGGAGTTCGCTACGGCATGATCGGTGTCTCCGACAGCACCCCCGCCCTTGGCATCGCCATTGCGACTGGCGCGGCGCTGGCGGTTTTGGTGCTCTGCTGGCGCTGGTTCCGCATGGGTTATCGCCTCAAGCCCTAAGTGCGCTTTTCTTGTAGGCGAGGATCGCGTAAACGAACCCTATGACGCAAACAGGCTTCCGATTCGACCTCCGAAGCACCCGCTGATCCGCGGGCGCGACGCTTTGCGCCTCGTCTAACCCCCCAATTTAATTGACTCGCCCTTGCCCCTAAGGCACCTATCGGGCTTGACCAACAAGGACCACGTGATGATCCCCTCGCTCTTGCCGACCTATAACCGTGCTCCTCTGACTTTCGTTAAAGGGATCGGCTCTTGGCTGATCGAGGCCGACGGGCGACGGTTTCTTGATCTCGGTGCGGGGATCGCGGTCAATGCGCTGGGCCATGCCAATCCTGAACTGGTCAAGACCCTGACCGAACAGGCGCAGAACCTTTGGCACACCTCCAACCTCTACCAGATACCGGCCCAGCAGGCGCTGGCCGACAAGCTGGTGGACGCGACCTTCGCCGATACCGTCTTTTTCACCAATTCCGGCACAGAGGCTTGCGAACTCGCCGTCAAGATGACGCGCAAGTATCATTATGAAAAGGGCCACCCCGAGCGGGTCAAGATCATCACCTTCGAAGGCTCGTTCCATGGCCGCTCGGCTGCCGGTATCGCCGCCGCAGGCTCGGAAAAGATGACCAAAGGCTTCGGCCCCCTGCTGCCAGGTTTTGTTCACCTCGCCTGGGGCGACCACGAGGCGCTGAATGCCGCCGCCGCTGAACCTGATGTCGCCGCCATCCTGATCGAGCCGGTGCAGGGCGAGGGCGGGATCCGCCCGCTGCCCGATCAGTGCCTCAAGGGTCTGCGCGATCTGTGCGACACGAACGGCATCCAGCTGATCCTCGACGAGGTTCAATGCGGCATGGGCCGCACTGGCAAGCTCTTTGCCCATGAATGGGCGGGCGTGACGCCTGATATCATGATGGTTGCCAAGGGCATCGGCGGCGGCTTCCCCTTAGGCGCGGTCCTCGCCACTGAAGAGGCCGCCTCGGGTATGACGGCCGGCACCCACGGCTCGACCTATGGCGGCAACCCGCTCGCCTGCGCCGTGGGCGGCCGCGTGATGGACCTTGTCGCCGACGATGCCTTTCTGGCTGACGTCAATCGCAAGGCTGGCCTCTTCCGCCAGCGCCTCGAGGCCCTCGCCGCCGCACACCCCGATGTCTTTGATGGCGTCACGGGCGTCGGCCTCATGCTCGGCATCAAATGCAAAGTGCCCAACACCGACATGATCAAGGCAGGCTATGCGGCCGAAGTCCTTGCTGTCCCCGCCGCCAACAACGTGATCCGGCTCCTACCGGCCCTCAACATTCCCGACGAAGATATCAACGAGGCCATCGCCCGGCTGGATAAGGCTGCATCGACCCTTTGATTTCTTTTGGCTGAAAATACTCCGGGGGGAGGCCGAAGGCCGGGGGGCAGAGCCCCCGCCGACCTCTCCCAGAAAGCGACCGACATGAACCACTTTCTCGACATCAACAAAACCAGCCCTGCCAACCTGCGGCGCATCCTCGACACCGCGCAGGCGATGAAAACCGCCCGCCAAGGCCGCCCTAAGGGCACGCCCGACGACGACCAGCCGCTCAAAGGCCGTATGGTCGCGCTGATCTTTGAAAAGCCCTCGACCCGCACCCGCGTTTCCTTCGATGTGGGCGTGCGCCAGCTTGGCGGCGAGACTATGGTGCTCTCGGGCGCCGATATGCAGCTTGGCCATGGCGAAACCATTGCCGACACGGCTCGCGTCCTCAGCCGCTATGTCGATCTCATCATGATCCGCACCTTCGAGGAACAAACCCTCCTCGAGATGGCCGAATACGCGACCGTGCCGGTGATCAATGGCCTGACCAACCGCTCGCACCCCTGCCAGATCATGGCCGATGTCATGACCTATGAGGAACACCGCGGGCCTATCGCCGGCAAAAAGGTGGTGTGGTCAGGCGACGGCAACAATGTTTGCGCCTCTTTCATCCACGCCGCCGGTCAGCTCGGCTTTGATCTGACCTTCACCGGCCCCGAAACGCTCGACCCTGAACGCGCCTTCGTCGAAGAGGCCCGCGCCAAGGGTTCGAACATCTTCATCGAACGCGATCCGGCCAAGGCGGTCCATGGCGCTGACCTAGTTGTCACCGACACATGGGTGTCGATGCATGATCCGCAATCGGCCCGCGAGCGCCGCCACAACCAGCTGCGCGGCTATCAGGTAAACGACGCGTTGATGGCGCAGGCCAAGGACGACAGCCTCTTCATGCACTGCCTACCCGCCCACCGCGACGACGAGGCGACCTCGTCTGTCATGGACGGCCCGCATTCGGTGATCTGGGACGAGGCCGAAAATCGCCTTCACGCCCAGAAGTCGATCATGCGTTGGTGCCTCGGGGTATGAGCCCCGCATATTTCGCGCGGACTTCCGCAAACTGAGTTAGGTTCATCGTCGAGGGCGGGTACGCCCGCGTCCTGATTCGTACGAGGAACCCAAGATGTATGACTATGTGATCCCGCCCCTGACACGCGGCCTTTCGGCCCTGTCGGGGCTTTTGACCAAGGCCGAGGCCCATTGCACCGAGCATAATATCAAGCCCGAGGCGCTCCTCGATTTCCGCCTCTATCCCGATATGCTTACCTTCACACGGCAGGTTCAGCTGACTTGCGATTTCGCGGCTCGTCTGCCGGCGCGGCTTTGCGTCGAGGAATTGCCGTCCTTCCCCGATGTCGAGGTGAGCTTTGCCGAGCTTCAGGCGCGAATTGCCAAGGTCAAAACTTTTGTCGAGGGCTACACGCGCGAGCGGTTGTCCGGGGCCGAGACACGCTCGCTCGTTCTTAAGCAGCGGGCGGGCGAGATGACCCTCTCGGGCCTCGATATGGCAACGCTCTATTCGATGCCGCAGTTCTATTTCCACCTCACCACCGCCTACGACATCCTGCGCCACAACGGCGTGCCGCTGGGCAAGCGGGATTACATGGGGGCCTAGGTCCCTCTTGGCTTGGCTCTGAGGGTCGGCTCGGCCACGGTCGGATCTTCGGGCCAAGGGTGGCGCGGATAGCGGCCGCGCATATCCTTGCGCACGTCGGCATAAGACGAGGCCCAGAAGCCGGGAATATCGGTTGTCGTTTGCACCGGCTTGCCGCCGGGCGAGAGCAGCGTCACCCGCAGCGGCGTTTTGCCGATCATCGGGTGGTGGGTCACGCCGAACATCTCTTGCAGGCGCAGGGTGATTTCGGGCGTCTCGCCGTCATAATCAATCGCGATGCGGCGGCCGAGTGGCGTTTCGAAATGCGCGGGGGCAGCAGTATCGAGTGCCTGCATCTCGGCCCAGCTCAGCATCGCCCGCAGGGCTTCGAGCGGGTTGAAGCGCTTCCAGCCGTCAGCCGATTTGACACCTTGCAGGTGGGGCAGGAGCCAGTCTTCAAGCGTCGCGAGCAGCGCCCCATCCGTCATGTCCGGCAGGTCCGATCCGCCCGCGCGGACGAGCTCGACCCGCGCCCGGAACCGCGCCGCCGCACCATCGAGCCGCAGGCCGAGATCGCGCACCCCCTCGCACATGGCGCGGGCGATCGCATCGGGCGGGGCATCGCTCCAAGGCCGGTCGCTGAGGGCAAGCGCGCCCAGCTGCTCCTGCCGCCGCGCCAGAACGCGCCGGTCGCGTTTTGACCAGTGGCAACTGGTCTCTTCGGTGATCCGGTCGACGAGGACGGCGCGGATCTGGCTTTCGCTGATTGGCGCGGCAAGGCGAATTTTGGCCTCGCGCGGGTCGCCGTCGAGATCGGTTGCCACGAGAAAGGGCTGGCCCGCGGTTGGGTCGGCGGCGTCGAGGATCGCGCCCTTGCCGCCAGAGAGGAGATAGCGCGGCTGATCGCCGGGACGGCGCTGGCCGATGCGGTCGGGATAGGCGAGGGCCACCATTTCGGCAAGGTCCATCGCGGGCCGCTCCGGCAGGCCCACCTCGAGCCGCTTGGCCTCGGCTTTCACCCGTTCCTTCGTGGGATGGCTGACCGTTCCCGGCCCATCGTAGCGGCCCGTCAGAGCATTCAGGCGCAGTCCAAGGTCGGCGGGCGCTCCGGAGAGAAGATCACGCTCGCCCAAAAGCGCCGCCACGGGCGCGGCGGCTTTGCCGGCCTTCAGGAGCATATGCCCTAGGCGCGGATGCAGCGGCAGGGCGGCGAGCTCGCGCCCATGGGCGGTGATCCGGCCCTTATCGTCGAGCGCACCGAGGTCGGCCAAGAGCGCCCGCGCTTCGGCCAATGCGCCCTCGGGCGGCGGGGTCAGAAAGGCCAGATCGTCGCTGCCCCAAAGCGCCAGTTCGAGCGCAAGGGGGGCAAGATCGGCGGTGGCAATCTCGGGCGAGGGGAAGGCAGCAAGCGCCCCTTCCTCGCCCTTTGTCCAGAGCCTGTAGCAGCGCCCCTCGGCCACGCGCCCCGCGCGGCCCGCGCGCTGTGTCGCCTCGGCGCGAGTCACGCGCTCGGTCACGAGGCGCGACATCCCCGAGCCGGGGTCATAGCGGGCGCGGCGGGCGCGGCCGGCATCAATCACCACGCGGATATCTTCGATGGTGAGCGAGGTCTCGGCGATAGACGTTGAGAGCACAACCTTGCGTCCCGTCAGGACCGGCGCGATGGCGGCGCGTTGGGCGGCGAAGGGCAGGGCGCCAAAGAGCGGGCGGATATCGCAGTCCGAGGGCAGGCGGCCCTTCAGAAGCGCTTCGGTACGCCGGATCTCGCCCTCGCCGGGCAGGAAGACGAGAACACCGCCTTCGGTCTCGGCTACGGCCTGTTCGACAAGAGCCGCAGTTGCCTCGGGCAAGCGGACGTCGCGAGAGAGCGGCTTGTCCAAGTGGACGGTCTCGACCGTATAGGAGCGCCCCTCGGAGATAATCACCGGCGCATCGCCCATGAGGGCAGCGACCGGTTCGGCGTCAAGCGTCGCCGACATGGCGAGGAGGATCAGATCGGGCCGCAGCGCGCCACGGATTTCGAGCGCGAGGGCAAGGCCAAGGTCGGCATTGAGGCTGCGCTCGTGAAACTCGTCGAAGATCACGGCGCCAACTCCGGTGAGTTCAGGGTCGGACTGGATCATGCGGGTGAGGATGCCTTCGGTGACGACCTCGATGCACGTCGCCTTTGAAACTTTCGTCTCGCCGCGCATCCGGTAGCCGACCGTTTGGCCGGTGACCTCGCCCAGCTCTTCGGCAAGCCGCTCGGCCGCCGCCCGCGTTGCAAGGCGGCGCGGCTCAAGCATCACGATCTTGCCCGCGATGAGGCCCGCTTTGAGAAGGGCGAGCGGCACCCGCGTCGTCTTGCCTGTGCCGGGGGGCGCTTGCAGCACCGCAAGGCCGCGCGCTCCAAGGGCGGCGATCAGCGGGTCAAGAGCATCATCGATGGGCAGGGGCGCGGTCATGGCCCCTTATGGCGTGAGAGGGGGCGCTGTCCAAGGGGGCTCTGCCCCCCGGCCTGCGGCCTCCCCCCGGAGTATTTCACAGCTAAAAGATTATCAGAAAAAAATCGCATATTTATTGACCAATATATTAGCCTCAGAACGGTCGATGAGTTGGGGATCAATCTATTAGGGGGAGGCCTAAAACTCTCAGACTTCGATATTTTGGTTGAAGAAGGGGACCCGCTCATAGTTATTGTTGTCGCAGTTGAAGGTTAAAATAAGCGAAAGTGGAAGTAGAAAAGAGGAAATAGCAGGGCTCATCGTAACCAAAACATCAGGAAATTTATATTTATGTTTTTCTATTTAGGTAACAGTTACCTGTCAAATCTCATTAGAAATGTGAGTTGAAATAATCTATGCGCTCGATGAATATCAGAATAAAAATTTTTTCCAAATTTCCTAACTGCCTACCACCCGATTAGCATATCTCAGCTCCGAGATGGACAGTCATCTTTACACTACCGGTTTGCACGGGATCGATTATTGATGGGATAGTAATAAACGAAACAGTTTAAAGACCTAGAGATTTATTTTTGCCGCGCACCTCCAATCGTCGGAGGGGAATTTATGGGGTCCATGAGCCGCAGGATTGTTCTGCCTTCGACAAGTACTTCTTGAATGGTCGATTTGACCGCATGGGAAGTGGCTTGTAAACTTAGCTTTGATAACATAACAGTTGTTTCATGTAAACGGTCTTCTGCACGTTCGGCGCGGACAGCGGCAGCATTGAGCTGTACTTTGAGTTGTTCGACCTGGGCTTTAAGGCTGTCTCTCTGAAACTTAGCAATCTCTAAAGCGATTGCAGTCTCCATGAGCCTCTTGTCGTTTTTTTTGCTCTTCTTTGCCATAGCTTCTACCTTCATCTCCTCTTCAGTCAGAACTTTGAAAGAACTTGTCGAATTTGACTAAATGTTAGGTCCAAAAAGAATGAGAAACTGACTAATGTGTGCTGCGCTTACACCGATTTTATTGCATCTCCAATACATTACAGCACCCAGCCAATTTACCTTTACCCGCCGATTATTCCGTCCAATTCAGGGGCAATGCAAAGAATCCCCCGAAGGTTAAAAGAGTATATCGAATATCCCGTCTCTTAATTTAAACGATATTCGCCTCGGTCGCGGCGATCATCTCGTCGCGGCTGACACCCGGCGCGAGCTCGACAATGTGCAGGCCCTTGTGGGTCACATCGAGCACCCCAAGGTTGGTGATGATCCGATCGACCACCGCCTTGCCGGTCAGCGGCAGGGTGCATTCCTTGAGGACCTTCGATTCGCCGTGCTTGGAGGTGTGGTCCATGACAACGACCACACGGCCAACCCCGGCCACAAGGTCCATCGCCCCGCCCATCCCCTTCACAAGTTTTCCAGGGATCATCCAGTTGGCCAGATCGCCCTTCTCGCTCACTTCCATCGCGCCTAGGATCGCCATGGCGATCTTGCCGCCGCGGATCATCCCGAACGAGGTTGCGCTATCGAAATAGGCGGTCTGCGGCAGCTCGGTGATGGTCTGCTTGCCCGCGTTGATGAGGTCGGCATCTTCCTCGCCCTCGACCGGAAAGGGGCCCATGCCCAGCATCCCGTTCTCGGACTGGAGCGTCACGTTCACCCCTTTGGGGATATAGTTCGACACCAGCGTCGGAATCCCGATGCCGAGGTTCACATACATCCCGTCCTCAAGCTCAATCGCGGCCCGCTCGGCCATCTGTTTACGATCCCAAGGCATCAGACGGTCTCCTTCTTGCGGGTGGTGCGCTGTTCGATGCGCTTCTCATGTTCGCCCTGCACGATGCGGTGCACATAGATGCCGGGCAGGTGGATGTGATCGGGATCGATCGAACCGGTCGGCACGATTTCCTCGACCTCTACCACACAGACCTTGCCGCACATGGCGGCGGGCGGGTTAAAGTTGCGGGCTGTCTTGCGGAACACAAGGTTGCCGGTCGCATCCGCCTTCCAGGCCTTCACGATCGAAAGGTCGGCAAAAATACCTTCTTCAAGGATATAGGTCTGGCCGCCAAAATCCTTGTGCTCCTTGCCCTCGGCGATGACCGTGCCAACGCCGGTCTTGGTATAAAAGCCGGGAATGCCTGCACCGCCCGCACGCATCCGCTCGGCCAGCGTGCCTTGGGGATTGAACTCGAGCTCCAATTCGCCCGAGAGATACTGGCGCATGAACTCGGCGTTCTCGCCCACATAGGACGAGATCATCTTCTTGACCTGTCGGGTTTGCAGAAGAATGCCGATACCGAAATCATCGACGCCCGCGTTGTTCGAGGCGAAGGTCAGATCCTTCGTGCCCGCATCGCGAATGGCGCTGAGAAGAAGCTCGGGGATACCGCACAGGCCAAAGCCGCCCGCCGCGATAAGCATTCCGTCGTGCAAAAGCCCGTCGAGGGCCTCCGCCGCAGAACCGTAGATCTTGTTCATGGGAGTCTCCGTAGACGTTTCGCCGCCCGTTGTTGCCAAGAGGGGGCCGGGAGTCAATCTCGGCCCGCCCCACAAAGCGCCGTCACGGCTATTTCTTCTTGGCTTTGGGCGCGGCTTTCTTGGCTGCGGGCTTTTTCGCAGCGGTTTTCTTGGGCGCGGCTTTCTTCTTGCCGCCCTTCGTCGCCTTGGCGTTCACCAGCTCGATCGCCACGTCCGCCGT
>Ga0181560_10000252_pt1 | contig 47118 bp, 39 predicted proteins | sample 011ome_20_FD_133751 | JGI IMG/M metagenome (GOLD analysis project Ga0181560, IMG submission 133751) | Coastal salt marsh microbial communities from the Groves Creek Marsh, Skidaway Island, Georgia - 011509CT metaG (megahit assembly) | ecosystem: Environmental > Aquatic > Marine > Intertidal... | reverse complement strand
CCGTGCCGCCGCCGCCGGGGATGATGACCGTGCCGCCGCCGCCGGGCATCGTGGGCGGACTCGGTGGCGTCGGCGCGCCGCCGCGGACGGGGACGCCGCCGGTGATGCAACGCGTGCCTCCGCCGCCGCCGCCGAAGTAGCCGTTAGCTTGTCGTTAGATACACCATCAGATGTGGTCTACAGTGCTACGTCGTGAGAGTAACGCGCGCGTCGTTTCGCTTTCGGTTTCGTGTTACGTTTCGTTCGTGCGTGCTCGTGTTCGTATCTCAAAAGAGTGCCAAGCTGGTGGCGGCGCGGTGTTCTCTCTTTTTTTGGCTTTTACTTTTTCTCGTTCCTTCTCTCTTCTCGCGACGCGTCGCGGCTTCGTTCGTTCGTTCGTCCGTCCGTCCGTTCGTTCGTTCGTCTCTGCTCGCATCACGCCATCATCGGCGCGGGCGCGGGCGCCATCCCGTCCATCACGTCCTCGTCCGTCGCCTCCGCGATGAGGTCTCCCACGCGCGCGACCAAGTCCTCGCCCGCGGTCTGGATCGCCCCACCAACGTCGGTGAGCGTCGCCCGTTGCAGCAGCCGGCGGCGGCGGCGGCGCGCGGGCGCGGGCGCGGGCGCGGGCGTGGGAGCCATACCCGCGAGGTCGCCGTCGAGGTCGGGCATCTCGTAGTCGTCGAGATCGTACTGCTTGAGCGCGCGGCGGCGCGTCGGCGTCGGCGCGGGCGCGGGCGCCATCCCGTCCATCTCGCCCCACTCGTCGACCTCTTCCATCGGCGACTCCACGTCCACGTCGACCTGCTTCAGCGCGCGGCGGCGGCGCGTCATCATCTCGGGCGCCGGCGCGGGCGCGGGCGCCATCTCCATCTCGCCCCACTCGTCGGGCACCTCGGGCATCAGCATCTCCAGGTCCGCGTCCGCGTCGTCGAGCTGTTTCAGCGCGCGGCGGCGGGCCGCGGGCGCGGGCGCGTCGGCGGCGTCGGCGTCGTCGACGGTCTCGCGCACGTCCTCGACCATCTCGCCGACGGCGTCCACGATCTTCCGAACGTCGTCCTCGTCCGCGGTCTCGACGACGCGCTGGATCTCGTTCACCATCGCGCCGACGGATTCGAGCACGCCCTCGACGTCGACGCGGGCAGCCTGGAGCAGCGAACGGCCGCCGCCGCGTCCGCGGCGACCCGCCGCGGCTGGCGCCGCCGCGGGCGCCGCCGCCGTCCCCGCGTCGTCCTCGTCCTCGTCGACGTCGTCCTCGTCCTCGGTCCTCGCCGCGCGCCGCGTTTCCGCGATGGCGCGCGCGCGGTCGCGGATCGCCTTCACGCGCCGCTGTTGAAACTCGTCGAGCACGCCGTCGCCGTCGATGGGCAACAACACCGCGTCGATAAGGTGCACGAACCCGCCGCCGCACGTGGCGACGTCCGCGGTCAAAACCTTCGCCTCGCTGCCGATGCCCTTGATGAAGACGTTCCCCTCGTGCTCGTCCACGACGAGAGGCTCCGCGGCGGACGAGCCGCCGCCGGCGTCGTCGTCCACGACGTCGCCCGCGGCGAGGATGCGCGCGAGGCCGGTGTCGAGGTAGTTGTCGACGCCTGACCGCGCGGGGTGGAGTTCAAAGGCGTCAGAAGCGGAGTTGAAAGACATCGAGGGCGGGGATTGAAAGCGAGGGATGGGCGGAGAGAAACGCCGGGGAAAGTCCTGAAGGATCGGCGTTCACCACGCCGACGCGGTCGTATGGGGACTAGTGCGCGAGACGAAGGGACGAAGGACGCGCCCGAGGCGCCGAGCTCGGCGAGCGTCGCCGCGTCGTAGGCGACGCCCGGGACGGCGTGGTAGGCGATGATGAGCGCTTTCAGGGAGACGTCGCCGAGCATCTCGTCGATGCCCTGCGCGCGATCGATCGGGGGAGAGGGGAAGGGGGGAGGGGTGAGGGTGAGCGAGAGAGAGGACGGAGAGGGAAAGGAGTCTTCCCCGCCCTTCCGCCGAAGAGAAGAGAAGCTGAGACTCGGAGAGGTTGAGGTCGATCCGAGAAATCCAAGGGAACGGATTTACGGAAGCCCTAAGAAGAAAGGACCGCGCGTTCGCCGCCGTCGCCGCGTCGCCGGAGGTCGCACCTTGGCGCGCTCCACGAAGCCGCCCCATCGCGTCAGCCCGTCGATCGCGTCGTTCGTCGGCGCGAAGAACGTGTCCGTCCGCGACGCGTCGTCCATCGCCGCGCGGATCTTCGGCAGCGACGCGAGCGCGTCGCGCAGCGCGCTCAGCTCGGGACGCGTCTCGACGACGTCGAGCACGGTGAGGCAGCCGTCCGCGGCGACCGCGGCGGACGCCGGCGCGGGCGCGGGCGCGAGCGCGGCGGCGTCGAGGACGTCGTCCTCGACGTCCGGCGCCTCGTACGACGCGTCGTATTCGTCGTCGTCCTGCAGGAGCCCGCGTCGTCCGACGACGGCGACGCCGCGGCCGTAGGTGGGCCGGCGAACGACCGTCGTGCGGCGAACGACCGTCGCGCCGCCCCAGCCGCGGTGGCGGCCGTAATACACGGCCGCGTCCGCGGCGAGGACGTCGCCGGCGAAGAGCGCGAGCGCGAGGAGCGCGGGCGCGACGCGCGAAACGGACGAGCGAGGCATCGCGAGAGGAGGGGAGGGACCGGAGGCGGCGGTTTCGTCGCGCGCGCGCGTGGGCGGGGGGGCGGCGGCGCGAGGGGAGAAGTGCGACGACGCTTCGCGGTGGCGCGCGATACGAAGCGGGAAACGTGCGGCGAAGGCGCGCTTTAAGAGGGCGCGCGGGCTACTATCGCGCTCTCCGAGATTCGGCCGCGTCCAAGGAAGGAAAGACGCGGACCGGCGCGGCGGAAGCGGACCGGATTTTACCGGACTGGGACCGGACCGGACCGAAATCAGCTTTCCTCCTCCTCCTCCTCCTCTCCTTCCTCCTCCTCGCCCTCTTCGTCGTCGTCTCCCTCCTCCTCCTCCTCCTCGTCCGCTTCTTCCTCCTCGTCCTCCGCGACGGTCGTCTCCGCGGCGTCGGGCGGCTCGTCGTCGTCGCGCGTCGCGTCCTCGGCGTCGGCGTCGGCGTCGGCGTCGTCCTCCTCCTCCTCCTCGTCGTCGTCGTCGTCGTCGTCGTCGTCATCGTCGCCGTCTTCGTCGGCCCCGTCCTCTTCTCCCGCGCCGTCCTCGTCCTCGAGCTTCGGCCCTCCTCCGCCGCCGCCGACGGGCCTGTTCTCGAGCGCGTAGTAGTCGAACCTCGGGTCCGGCACCCTCTCCGCGGGCGGCGCGCCGTCGCCGTCGCCGTCGCCGCCGCCGTCGTCGCCGTCAAAGCCGCCGCCGCGCGCCGCCGCCGCGGCGCCGCGCGCCTCCGCCGCCGCGAGCGCTCTCTCCCGCAGCATCGTCCTGTAGCTCTGCCCTGGCGCGCGGCGCGGGGAGGCACTCATCAGCGTGTGCTCGCCCGGCGCGCGCGTCTCGTGCGCGCCGTGGAAGACGCCGTCGGGTACCGCCGGGTACCGCGTCGCCCGTCTCAGGGTCGTTCCATACAAAGCGAAGTCGGGGTGGAGTTGAAAGGCGTCAGATGGAGTTGAAAGGCGCCGAGGGCGGGGATTGAAAGCGAGAGGTGGGCGGAGAGATGCGCCGGGCAAAGTCCTTAAGGATCGGCGTTCACCACGCGAACGCGGTCGTATGGGAACCAGTGTATAGAACGCACCTCACGCGGCCGTCGCCGTCGAAATCAATCGCGCCGCCGTCGCCGTCGTCGTGGTCGTGGTCGTAGTCTCCCGGCGACGCCAGCGCCTCCCACGGGTCCCGCTCGTCGTCGTCGTCGCTGTATCGCACGGGGTCGTAGTCGACGTCGTACGAGGAGTGATTCTTCCCCGCGGCGCCGACGGGGCGCTCGTCCAGGGCGTAGTAATCGAACGCCGGGTCCGGCGGCGCGAGGAACCGGTACGCCGCTCGGTTCCGCGTCCTCGCCGCCGCCGCCGCCGCCGCCGCCGCGGAGTCTTTGTACCCGTACCCGGGGTAATGACTCGGCGGCCGCGCGTTCGCGGCTCTCTCTCGCCTTCTCGCGCGCGCGGCGTCGTCCGCGCGCCGCTCCGCGCGCCGCTCCGCGTGCGCCCGTTCGCGCTTGACCTGCGACACCCGGCTGCCGCGTCTGAGGGTCGAGGGTCCACACGAAGCGATGATATCGGGGTGGAGTTCAAAGGCGTCAGATGGAGTTGAAAGGCGTCGCGGTGTGGTGTCGGGATTGTGAGCGAGGGACCCTGGGCGGAGAGAAACGCGCGCCGGGAAAACTCCTCAAGGAACGGCGTTCACCGCGCGGACGAGTTCGTATGAGGACCGGCGTGAGATAAAACGCGCCTGAGCACGTGCGCGGGCGAACCCAGGCTCTCTTCAAACCCCGGACGCGGGAGGTCCGCGCGCGCGACGAGCTCCAGCTTCGCGCGCTCGCTGACGTGGGGCTTATGTCGCCTGGAGACCATCTCGGAGTACGCGCGCTGCCGCTCGGACTTCTCCCACGCGGCGTGTTCCTCGCGTCTTCGCCTCTCGCGCGCCGCGCCGTCGTCTCGCTCCGCGGCGCGTTGAAACTTTGACTTGTACGGCCCGCCGCCGCCGCGTCTTCCTCCGGGGTGGTTCGAGTTAGCGTTGGCGTTGGCGTTGGATATGCGCCCTCTTCGTAAGTCGATCCCGCCGAGGACGTGCCCGCGGTCCATGCCGCCGCCGAACGGGTCCCCGCGGTCCTTCGGCGACGGCGCAGGTTTGACCTCTCGGTACTCTCGCATCGCGTGCGGGGCAAACTCTGGCGCGTTTGTAAACTTTCTTCGCTCGCGGAGTTTCCGCTGGTACTCCATCTGGTTCTTCAGCTCGACGTTCTTGACGTAGTCGCGCTCCATTCGCACGTGCAGCGGCGTCCGCGCGCGTCGCGCGGGCGGCCGCGCGGCCGCGATCCTGCTCTGCTCGACTCTCCGCAGCATCTTTTTATTCTCCAGCCGAATCGCGCGGAGTTCCATCTCCTCCTCGCGTCCGCGCGCGTCGAACGCCTCCTGCCGGCGCTTCCGGAGTTCAATCTCCTGAAGCTCGCGCCTCAAGTCTTCCAGCCGCTGCCGCTCTTGTCGCAGCGCGCGCTCCTCGCGCTCGCGTCGCTCGCGCCGCCACCTGGCCTCTTGGTCGCGCAGGCGAAGCATCTCTCGCTCCCGCGGCGCCGTCTCCCTCTCTCGCGCGAGCTCCTGCTCCCGCTCGTCGCGGTGGTCGTCGCGGCGACTGCGGGCGACGCCGGCGCCGGCGCCGAAGCCGAAGGCGTCCCCGTCGTCGCCTTCCCCGTCGGATAAGAGCGACACGTCGACGCCCTTCCTCCGCCCGAACCCTCGCGAAGGCGGGCGGTACCCGCCCTGCGCGCCGCCCGCGCCCGGCGACGGCGACGCGAGCCGGAAGTCGTCGAACGATGGGAACGAAGAGCTCGACCGCTCGACGAGCTCCGTGTCCGGCGAGCGCGGCTTGAGACCGAGGCGTTCGAGCCTTCTCACCGCGGCGGACTTGCGCTTCGCCGCGGGCCGGGGCGCCGCCGGCGGCGGCGGCGGCGGCCGCCGCGCGTGGACGTACTCGCCCTCGCCGTACAGCTCGTCCGCGGTCGGTTCAGGCGATGAATCTTGGGCCCCGGGTTCGGGTTCGGGTTCCGGTTCATCGTCGTGACCGTGACCGTGACCGCGAGCGTGACCGTCGTCTCTCGACGGTTTCACCGGGCTGGGGCGATACACGTTCCCGGCGGCGGCGGCGGGCGCCTTCGCGAGCCGCGCGCCGCCGAACGCGATGAAATCCTCCTCGTCCATCCCGCCGTCGAGGCCGTCGAGGCCGTCGTGGCTATCGTTCTCGTCGTCGTCGTCGTCGTCGTCGTAGATGCCGAGGTCGTCTTCGTCGTCTTCGTCGTCTTCATCGTCGTCGGGGTCGGGGTGATGGATGGTCAGGACGTCGGCGCCCGTGTCCGTCCGTCTGACGTCGTCGCCGCCGCGCGCGCCCGCGCCCCCCGAGACGCTCCCGGCGACGGACCCCTCGGCGTCGTCCGCGGCTTCGCGCGCGGCGCCTCCGTCGCGCGCGTCGTCGCCGCCGACTTCGCCCGTGGACTCGACTAAGGAGGCCGCGTCGTCGTCGTCGTCGCCGACGAGGGAATCGCGGAAAGAAGGTTCTTCTTCTTCTTCTTCTTCTTCTTCTTCTTCGTTTCGCTTTCGGGCGTCGTCGTCGTCGTCGTACGCGTCCGGGGCATCCTCCGCGCCGTCCGCGCCGCCCTGCGCCATCATGTCCCTCGCGGTCGTCATCGCCGTCCTCGTGAGCTCGTCGACGCCCTCCACGTCGTCGACGTTCATCCCCGCCGCGTCCATCGCTCTGTGCATCTCGTCTAACGCCCCGGTCAACTCCTCGTCGTCGCCCGCGTCGGAATCGTTCGACCGCGGGGAGATGCGCACGGCGTCGTCGTCGTCGTCGTCCGGCTCCGGCAGCGGCTCGAGATGCGCGGGGTCCGACCTCCTCGGCGCGGACTCCACCTCGCCGTCCTCCTCGTCGCCCTCCTCTTCCTCCTCCTCCGCCGTCTCCGCGGCGGCGTCCGCGACCCGCGCGACGAGCTCGGACGCGATGGCGTTCGCCGCGGACGACGACTCGTCCTCGTCGCGTGCCATCTCCGTCGTCGTCGCCTCCTCCTCCTCCTCCTCCTCGCGCTCGATGGCGTCGACCTCGTCCTCCACGAGCATCGTCACCGCGCCCGCGGCCTCCACGGCCTCCGGGTCGCGCCACCAGTCCTCCCCGTCCGGGTCCACGACGAGCTCCTCGCGCGTCGCCTCGAGCGCGACCACCTCGTCCACGAGCTCGAGGAGCGCGCGGACGCAGTACGCCTCGTCGTCGACGACGTTGCCGGGGAGGAGGTCGAACGCGGGGTCCCAGTCGGGCGGCATCGCGACGCACGGCGGCGATGGCTCGTTAGACTCGTCGTCCGCCATCGTTCGCTGCGCTCCGCCGCGGTGGTGGGACGCGCGAGGGGCGGCGGCGCGTCCCTCCGCGCGCGCGGGGGGGATGAATGAATTCCCATCCGTTGAGTAGCTCCGCTCGGTCAACATCGCTGCAGCGGCGGATCTAACAACGCTTTCTCTTCGTCGCCGCGCGCCGCGTTTGGAGTTGACCTCTCTCGTGGTGTATCGATGAACTACTACCGCGCCGTTCGCTCACGTCGCGCTCGCGATCTAAATCTCTCCTCCCCCTCCTCCTCCTCGGCGCCTCCTCGTCGCGTCCCTCCTCGCCCTCTCCCTTCCCTTCCCTCTCCCCGTCCCAAACAATGCGTCAGTCAGTCTTATTCAATCGCGCTCGCCGACAGCCGCGGAGACGAAAACGCGCGACTTGAACGACTGACTTTCGCCGGCGCGCGACAGACCCCGACTCCGACTTCGACGACTCTTCTCGCCGTCGTCGTCGTCGTCCGTCCGTCCGTCCGTCCGTCCGTCCATCGCCCGCTCAATCAATCGTACCTCCCCGCGGTGATGACGTCGTCGATCTTCAGGATCAACTTCACGACTTGCGTCGCGAGGAGCATCTGTTGCTGCTTCCCGATGAGCGTCTCGAACACGCCCTGCGTCTTCATGTCGTCCGTCCCCGTCTCCTTGCAGTCCACGCCGAGATGCGGGTTCTTCGTCTTCAACTGCGCGGACTTCACCTTCGCGACCGTCTCGATCGGGGGCAAACCGCTGTTCTCCGCGAGCGCCGTCGGCACCGCGTCGAGCGCCTCGGCGAACGCGCGCATGGCGTATTGCTCCACGCCCGGGACGCGATCCGCCGCCTCCTCGACGGCGATGCCGCAGGCAATCTCCGCCGAGCCGCCGCCGTACACGATGGCGTTCGATCGCACCAAGTTCCTCGCGACGCAGATGGCGTCGTGCAGCGACCGCTTCGTCTCGTCGATCATCATCTTGTTCCCGCCACGCACGAACACCGTCACCGCCTTGCTCGCGGCGCAGTCCTCGATGACGATCATGCGGTCCTTCGTGGTTCCGAACGCCACCTCCTTCACGAGCCCCGCGGTCCCGAGCTTCTCCGGGGCGAGCTCTTGAAACCGCGGGACGATCCGACCGCCGGTCGCGATCGCGATGAGCTCGAGCTCGACGCCGCCGACCCAGCGAATCGCCGGCAGCTTCTCGTGCATCAACATGTGGTTCGCCTCGTCGTCGAAGCCCCACTGGCAAATCACGAGCGTCGCGCCGCTGTCTTTGCACTGCTTCACCATGTCCTTGAAGTACTTCTCCTCCTGCGCTCTCAGCTCTTCGTACTTTTCCACGGTGTCGATGTCGATCTTATGCTTCGTCTTCGGCTTCGGGGGCTCGAACGGGCAGGTGAGGATGGCGATCTTCGCGTCCTTGATCTCCTTGTCCATCTGCGGGTGCGAGATGTCCTTGTCTATGGGTCGAGGGTCCATACGAAGCGACGTCGGGGTGGAGTTGGAAGGCGTCAGAAGCGGAGTTGAAAGGCGGGCGCCGAGGTGTGTCGGGATTGAAACCGTGGTGTGGGCGGAGAGATGCGCCGGGCAAAGTCCTTAAGGATCGGCGTTCACCACGCGAACGCGGTCGTATGGGGACCAGTGTGAGATAGAACGCGCCTAAGATGATCCCGTTCACCAGCACCGTGTCCTCGAGCTTCCCGCCGACTTTTCCCTCCACCTTGATCAGGTCGAGGTTGACGTCCTTCCTCTCCAGGTCCGCGACGGCCATGACCGCCTGCACGCAGATCTCCGCCATCTCCCGCTTGCATCTGTTCACGATCTTGGACGACAGCGTCGTCATGCACGTCCGCACCAGAGGCTCGATGTCGTCGGGGCTGAATTCAAACTTTTCGCTCACGCGCGAGAGCTCCGCGACGGCAACCTTCGCCGCCATCTCGTACCCCTCCGCGATCCGCAGCGGGTGGATCCCGCGGTCGAGCAACACCTCCGCCTGCTCGAGGAGCGACCCGGCGAGGACGACGACGCCGGTGGTGCCGTCGCCGATCTCGTAGTCCTGCGATTGCGACAGCTCCACGAGGAGCTTTCCGATCTGATGAGGGTCGGTCCGCGCGAAGCGGCGACGTCGGGGGTGGAGTTGAAAGGCGTCAGTTGAAGTCGAAAGGCGTCGCGGGCGGGCGTTGAAAGCGAGGGACCCTGGGCGGCGAGATGCAACACACGCCGGGAAAAGAAACTCCTTAAGGATCGGCGTTCACCACGCGGACGGGGTCGTGTGGGGACCAGTGTGATGACAGAACGCGCCTGGTGCTCCACCTCCATCTCTTGAAGGATCGTCGCGCCGTCGTTCGTGATCGTGATCTCGCCGTCGCCGCTCTGGAGGATCTTGTCCATGCCCTGCGTCGATCGTCGTGGGGAGAGGGAGCGCGCGTGACGTGGTCAGACTCGCGCTCGGTGGCTTCGCGGCGGGACGCTCGCGGAGGGATCTGAGGCGGACGCGGGCGGGACGATCTCGGCGTTCGTTCGCGCGCGAGCTTTTTTTTTTTTCGAAAAACGACGGCGTTGAACGATCGCGCACCTTGGGGCCTAAGGACGATCGGAGCGTCCTCGCGACGGACTTCGCGGCTTGGATGTTGGCCTTCTGCGCCTCGATCCCGCGGACGCGCGTCTTCGCGCCTTGCTCCTGGGAGATCAGAGGAGAGAAGAGGACGAGGCGGGTCAGCGCGCGCGACGGATGACGGCAGGATGAAGAAAGATCGCGCGCGATCTTTTTAGTCTACGACGACGGCGCGGGAACGTCGAAACGCGGCGCGCGCGGGCGTCGCGTCGCGACGACGACGCCACGAACCTTGATGATGATGAAGGGGCGGCCGAACTCATCGAATGCGAGACTCATCTCGTGCGGGCGACGAACCGACGCGGTCGATCGGGCGCGCGTTCGTTGTGGCGCTCGTCCGGTCAACACTCGCGACGTTAAGTTCTCGACGAACTGCCGAGAGCGGTCGGTCGCGAGATGCGACCGACCGCGAAACTTCGCATCGTCGCGTCGCCGGCATAAAGCGTCCACCGCGCGCCTCTCATCCCCCTTTCTTACCGTCAGTGACAGGTCCTACCAAGTGGGCGTCTGACTCGCGGTACACCAACAACACACCAAGCAAACTTCATAAGGTGCGCGTCGCGCGCTCCCCTCGCGTCGCGCTCGCGCGCGCGTTTCCGGCGCGGACGGGCGGAGAAAAAATCGAAAACCAAACCCTAGATGAGAGCTTTCTGGAGGGGGCGGCTCCGCCGTCGTCCACGGCGTCCCTCCGTCGTGGCCCCCATCATCACGCTGACGCCCTCCCCTCCCCGTCCTCCTCCTCCTCCTCCTCGTCCAGAATGTCTGCTCCTTACAAGGCTCCCGGCGGCAAGGGCGAAGAGGGCGGCGAGGCCGCTCGCGTCCACCGCATCCGCATCACGCTCACCTCCAAGAACGTCGCGAACCTCGAGAAGGTCTGCGCGGATCTCATCCGCGGCGCGAAGGAGAAGCGCCTCAAGGTCAAGGGCCCCGTGCGCATGCCCACGAAGCGCCTCAAGCTCACGGTGCGCAAGTCCCCGTGCGGTGAAGGTACCAACACGTGGGATCGCTTCGAGCTGCGGATCCACAAGCGCCTCATCGACCTGCACTCGCCCGCGGACGTCGTGAAGCAGATCACGTCCATCTCCATCGAGCCGGGGGTCGAGGTCGAGGTCACGATCGTCGACGCGTGAGTAAGACGCCCGACGCGATCGAGTCCTTTCGATCCGATCCGATCGTCGCGGTGGGTGGTCGGTCGCGCAACGCTTCGCTCGTCGCGGAGAGCGCGGCGGCGAGGCGAAGATGAAAATGAAAATCACTCTTTTCTCTCGTCTCGTCGTCTCTCGCCTCTCCGCGGACCGGCGGCGCGGCGGCGACGCGTCGACGCTGTCGAAGCGTGGCGATGGGAGCGTGGTTCAAACCCCGCGGGCGCGCGCGCGCGCGGGCGCTGTTTATCATAGTCTCGTTGTCATGACACCTCAGCCGCCAGCCTTAACACGCACTCGTCATCTCAGCAACACTCGCAGTCTTCGTCACGTCTGCGTCTCCACTCGCTGACGACGCAAACTTCATCACTCGCCCGATACGGATGTCACCACCACCACATAGTCACCGCGCGGCTGACGCGCTCGTCCGGTGCTCGACGAGAGGTCACCGCGGACGATCGCGAGGTCGTCGTCGAGGCCTTCTCCCCCGCGATGACGTCGCGCGACGCGCGCGCGATGTGGTGACGCGCGGCCGTCCGACGCACCGCGAGACGCGCGATCTGAAAACGCGCAGGCGCCCTCGACGACGATGCGGACGGACTCGTGCGAGGCCTGCGGCGCGGTCTCCGCGTTCCGATGCTCGAAATGTGCGCCGCGCCCTCTTCGTCGTCGTCCTCCTCCACCACCACCGCGTCGCCCCCTTCGCGTCGCCGTCGACGTCCCGAGCGTTCTCCTCACCCGTCCGCTCGCCCCCCGTCCGCGTGGACCCACCGCAGGCAAGCGCGCGAAATACTGCTCGCGCGCGTGCCAGCGTTCGCACTGGTCGTCGCATCGCCAGACGTGCGTGGACGCCCCGCCGCCGCCGCCGCCGGTTCCGACGCCGCCGCCGCCGCGGCCGACGCCGCCGAGCGCGGCGCCGGTGACGCGTCGCGTCGTCGGGATCCGAGACCTCATCGCCGAGTTCCGCGGAGACGCGACGACGACGGCGACGGCGACGACGCCGGCTGCGCGTCCGCCGCCGCCGCGCGATGGAGGAACGGGAACGGGAGACGGCGACGCCGCGGAGCAGCAGAGCACGCCGCAGACGCGACGGCTGCGGGAGCTGCTGAGGGCGTCGGAGAATCTCTTCTCGAGGCTGCCAGAGCCGACGGGCGGTACAGCTGTACCCTCCCACATCCAACCGACGAGAGGCGCGAGAGACGAGGACGCGGAGGCGCTCATTCCGCCGCTCCCGCCGCCGCAGCAGCCCCATCCTCCTCCTCCTCCTCCCGCGGCGTCTTCGCCGCCGCCCGCGAGTCGCGAGGAGCGCGCGGCGATGTTCGCGGTGGCGCACGAGCGGCGGCTGCGAGCGCCGCAGACCTCCGCGCCGTCGCCGTCGCCGTCGCCGTCGCCGGCGCCGGCGCTGGCGTCCGCCCCGGCGCCCGCGTCGCCGCCGGCGCCTCGGCCGGCCACGCCGCCTCGATCGCCGCCGCCGCCGGCCGCCGTGGCGCCGCCGACCGCGTCGCCGCGCGCGCGACGCCAACGCAAGCCGAAGAGGACGCTCGCGGAGAGGATATCCGCGGCGGCGGCGAGGGTGAAGGCGTCCCTGGACCGGCTGCGGTCGCGGCGGACGCCGCCCGCGACGCCTGCGGAAGAGGAAACGTCGCGGGCACCATCGCTCGCGAAGCAGCCCCCGACCCCCGCGCGGCGTCTGCCGGACCCGGAAGCAACCGAGGCGTTCGACTTACCGAACGACGTCTTGGATGTCGTCATGCGAAAGCTCCCGCCGAAGGCGCTCGCCGCGGCGTCGGGGACGTGCCGCGCGTGGCGCGACGCGGGCGAGGCGAACGGGATGTGGGAGTCGCACTTGGACGAGGTGATCGGGATGTTGCCGGACGGAGGCGCGGAGGATGAGGAGGATGAAACGGCCAAGGGGGGTGCGTTTTCGTTTGCGACGTCCCCGTCCCCGCCGCCGCCGCGGCCGTTCCGTCTGAACCGCGGCCGCGTAGCGCCGTCGCCGCCGCAGCCTCCTCCCGCGCCCCGCCGCGAGGCACCGGAGACGTCGGCGTCGCGCGCGCGGAGGCTCTTCAAACGCGCGGCGACCCTCCGAAAGCGCTGGTCCGATGGCCAGTACGCGCGCTGCGACTTGCGCAAGCACACGTGGTCGGTCGAGTGCTTAGGCGCGTTCTGATTCACACTGGTCCCCGTACGACCGCGTCGGCGCGGTGAACGCCGTTTCTTAAGGACTTTCTCTCCCGGCGCGCGTGTCTCTCCGCCCATCCCTCGGTCAATCCCGACACACCTCGACGCCTTTCAACTCCGCTTCTGACGCCTTTGAACTCCACCCCGACGTTCGCTCGTGTGGACCCTCTACCCTCAGCGTCGACGCGCGTGCCCCGCGTCGGCGCCGTCGTGGTCAGCGGCGGCTGGGACGGCGCCGTGTACGCGTGGCGCAGGGACGAGATCGCGTCCAGGACCGCCCCCGGCGTGGGATGGGACCTCCTGCGAAGCTTCGAGGGCGCGCACGGCGCGTGGGTCGCGAGCGTCGCCGCGAGCTCGTCGCGCGTCGTCGCCGGGGACACGAACGGGCGAGTCACGTTGTGGGGGTACGACAAGTCGCGCCCGGCGCGGTTGTGGCGCCACGGCGGGTCCGTCACGAAGGTGTGCTTCGTCCCGTGCCGCCGCGAGACGCAGAAGACGAACGCGAAGACGCCGAGCGATAAGCGAGGGAAGAAGAGCAGCTCGAAGGTGTCGCCGCTGCCGCGGCGGCCGTATTCTCCCGCGTCGCACCCGTCGCCGCCGCCCGTCGATCGCCGCGACGACGACGGCGGCGACGGCGACGTCGGCGACGACGACGAAGACGACGACGATTCGCTCGACGACTCGCGGATCGTCGCGTCCGCGTCCACGGACGCGGACGTGAAGCTCTGGGACGCGTCGACGGGCGCGCCGATCGCGGTTTTACGCGGGCACGTCGACGTGACGTGGCACGTCCGTCCGGTGTTCCCGCCGAATCGTCGGTCCGACGACGCGTTCGTCTCGCTGCTGACCGCGTCCAGGGACGCGTCGCTGCGCCTGTGGAGAGTGCCCGTGCCGCCGGAAGCGCCCGCGAAACGAAGAGGACGCACGATGGAGGAGGCGACGTGCGTCGGCGTGATGCGCGCGCACGCGGACGCGATTCTCGCGATTGACGTGTACGACGGCGGACGCGGACGCCGCGGCGGTGCGCGTAACGCGTCCAACCAACCGGACGTCTCCGCGCCGGCGTTGTGCGCCACCGCCGGCGCGGACGCCGTCGTCATCGTGTGGGACGTGGAGAAAGCCGCGGCGATCGCCATGTTATCCGCGCACGAGGGCGGCGTCCTGTCCGCGACGTTCTGGTCGCGCGGCGGCGGTCGACGCGCGTCCTCCTCGTCGTCGTCTTCGACCTCGCCCGAAACCCTTCCGCGGCTCGTCACGGGCGCCGCGGACGGATGCGTGCGTCTGTGGGAGATATCCCACGGCGGCGCGTGCCTCGCGGTGTTGAACGACCACTCCGCGCCGGTCACGGACGTGCGAGCGTTCGGTGCGGTGGTCGTGACCGTCGCCCCCGGCGACGGCGTCGTCGCCTATTATCACGACGACGACGCCGGCGGCGAACACGCCGCGGGGAACGGACGCGACGGAGGGTTGACCGTCGCGTTCGCGCTCCTCGACGGCGCCGGGAACGAACCGAGCGCGTGCGTGCACGCGGACGGGGAGACGCTCGCGGTCGGCGCCAAGACGGGCGCGATCGCGGTTCTGGACTTTCGACCGTGGGGGGGGTCGTGACGATGACGGGGCGAGCCGCATGGATCGGTTTTGTGTTTAGTTACGTAGGTAGGGTTTTGTGTTTATCATAGGATTCATAGGATAGACGCGCGCGCCGTGAATAAGGCAGGCATCACGCACGACAGGCTAGCTAGATGCGCTCGCCGCCCGCCCGCCCGCGTCGCGTCACATGACGCGGACGCCGTCCTCCGCGACGTACATCGTCCGCTCGCCCGTGACTTTGTCCCACACGTTTCTCTGAGGGTCGTTCCATACAAAAATAGTTTACCGGTCAGTTGAAAGGGGACGCGATCAAATGTTGAAACCGGGCGATGGGTGAAAAACTTTTGTATAGAACGCACCTCAAACTTCTCCGGCGGCAGCGTCGACTTCCCCTCCAAGCCGCGCACAACGTACGTCCCCGCCGCGATCTCCTTCGCGTCGTGCGCGCTCCACCCGAGCACCACGAGCGGGCGGTCGTAGAACGCCTTGGTCATGTCCGTCGCCCACGCCTCGTCGCACTCCACCGCCTCGCAGACGTTCCGCCACGCCGCGCCGTGCCCCGGGTCTGAGGGCGTTTGTTTGCCCATAGGAAGCGACGTCGGGGTGGAGTCGTGAGGCGTCAGTTGTGTGTGGAGTCGTGAGGCGTCGAGGCGCGTCGGGATCGAAACCGGGGGATGGTGGGCGGGGAGAAACGAACGAACGCCGGGAGAGAAAGTCCTTCTTAAGGAACGGCGTCCACCGCGTGGACGCGGTCGTATGGGAACCAGTGTGACAACTAGAACGCACCCGACGGTCCGACGATGGCGTGCGCGATCTCGTGCCGCAGACACCCCAGCGCGTTGTCGAAGCTCGGGTCTAACATCAGGTACTTCGACAGGAAAATCTCCCCCAGCGAAGGCTCGTCGTCGCCAGCCCCCCACATGTACGTGATCCCGACGTACGACTTGGTGTTCGTCCACCCCAGTCGCCACTCGGTCGAGAGCCCGCATCGCGCGCGCTCGTGATCCCTCAGGGTCGTTCCATAGAAGCGAATGTCGGGGTGGAGTTGAAAGGCGTCAGTTGAAGTTGAAAGGCGTCGTGGGCGGGTATTGAAAGCGAGGTGTGGGCGGAGAGAGACGACGGCAAAAGTCCTTACGGATCGGCGTTCACCACGCCGACGCGGTCGTATGGGGACCAGTGTATAGAACGCACCACAGGTCGTTCGTCACGACCCATCGCGTCGCGAGGTCCCACGGCGACGCGTCCCATCGCGCGCGCAGCGACGCGAGGACGACCGCGTGGTCCGGGGGGTTCGTCACGACGCCGCTGCCGCCGCCGGGCCAGCTCGTCAGCGAGGACGAGGACGGGGACGAGGACGAGGACGAGGACGACGCGCGCGCGGCGACCGCGCCGACATCATCGCTCGATCGCGAGAGACGGGGCGCAGCACGCGGACGCGCGCGGCGCGAGGCGACGTCGCGCGACGTCGCGGTGGTCGACCTCGCCGCCGCGGCGACGATCGCGCGCGGCGAGGACGACGCCGCCGTCGTCATCGTCCACAGCGTGCGGCGCGCGCGGACGCGCGCGTAGACTAACGAACTCCAGTGCCGACTCTCGGACTTTCCGTTGGAGCTGCTGTGGCCGGGCGACCGTTTCCCAATCCGCGGGGGACACCGCACCGCGCGCCGCACGCGCCACGACGACGACGACGCGCGCGCGTCGCTCGGTTCGTTCCGTCATGCCGCGACGACGCGAGTGATCGACCAAACCCGCGCGAAGAAGAGAGACGGGAAGGATGGCGGAGCGGGAGGCGACGACCCCGCGGGCGCGCGATTCCGTCGCCGTCGGGAAGGAAAACAACGACGACGACGACGACGTCGACGTCGACGCGTTCGCGCGCGCCGGGAAGCGCCTCGACGACCAGGGCGGGGTCGCCGGCGACGGACTCCCGCACGCGATGCCGTCGCCGATGCGCAAGGCTGCGCTCGCGTCGCGTCGAAGGCGCGACGCGTTCACGGACCGCCTGCGGTCCAGGGCGGACGCCGTGAAGGCGCGACGGACGGCGCGCGAGGAAGAGATTCGACTCGAGGAGGAAGCGCGCGCGCGAATCGCGGTGGAGCGCGCGCCGCCGCCGCCGCCGCCGCCGATGCGCGCGAAGCCGCCGCCGCCGCCGCCGTCGCCGCCGTCGCCGTCGTCGTCGTCCGAGAGACCGACGCTCGTGGAGATGGCGACGCAGTGCGGTCTGTCGGACGACGACGACGACGAGAAGGCGCCGCGACGACGACGACGACGAACGGACCGGCCGTCGCCGTCCGCTTCGCAGCGCTCGAACTCGCCGAGCTCGAGCGGCGCGGCGTCGCCGCCGCCCGCGGCGGCGATCGACCCGTTCGTGTCCATATTCGCGGCCGCGATGGCGCCGTCGGACGACGAGCGCGGGTCGGATTCGGACGCCGACGTCGACGTCGACGCGTCGTCGTCGTCGTCGTCGTTCTCGCCGATCCCGCCGCTCCCGCCCCCGGCGCCGCGACGCACGGTCGTCCTCGACGAGCTCGCCGCCGCGGACGCGCTCTGGAACGCGTCGAGGTCGCGAACGACGGGGGGATACGAATCGACGCCCGCGTACGCGGCGCCGTTGAGAGCCGCCGCGGATGACGCGATCGCCGCAAACCCCGCCTTCGAATGGTCCTACCGCGCGGACCTCGCGGCGTTCGAGGAAGCGCGGCGCGCCGCGGACGCGGCGCTGCGGACGTCGAAGCACACGCTCGCGAGCGTCCGCGCGCCGCTGCCGAGACCGATGGCGCCGTACGAGTCCTTGCCGTTGAACATCGCGACGGAGAGGACGTATATGTTACGCGAGCGAGATTTCAAACCGTTGAAGCCGATGCCGGAGCCGCCCGCGGCGGTGAAGGCGAGGATGCTGATGAACGCGCGCGCGCTGCGCGACGTGCTGTGCGACGACGACGACGATGAGAACGAGAACGAGAACGACTCCACCACAAAGAGAAACGTTCGACGTTCGAGCGTTTCTCCACCGGTCGCGACGACGAATCGCCGCGCGCCGAGGCTCGAGGACGACGCGATGTCCGACGTCGTCGAGGAAGAGACGCCGCCGCGGCCGCGCGCGCCGGCGTCGTCGTACGCGAGAGACGTGCGCGCGAAGCACGCGCAGACGGTCGACGACGCGACGCGTTCCAGAGCGCGAGCGAGAGGCGAAGACGACGGGAACGTCGGCATTCTCAGCGCGGTGACGGGCGTGTTGGACGAGCTCGATGCGAGACTCGCGGCGAGAGCCGCGGAGGCGGCGGCGCGCGAACGCGCCGCCGAGGAGGAACGCGAGGCCAAGGCGCGCGAGCGCGAGGGCGTCGTGCACGCCATCGCCGCCGCGCACGCGCGCGCGAAATCCTCGATGCACCCCGACGCGCTGACGCGCTTCGAGCGCGACGTCGAGGCGGCGTGCGAGGACGTCGCGCGCGAGATGATGACTTCGATGCGCTTCTGGCATCTTCGGCGATGCACCGCGGCGGCGACGCGCGTGCAGAAGCACTACCGCGGACGCTTGGGCCGACGCGAGGCGAGCGAGCGGAAGCGCATCATGACCGCCGGGCTCGCGTACATGAAGAACACGGTGTTGAAAGTGCGGTTCAGCGCTTGGGTCGTAAACGCGGACTACAACCGTCGGTCGAGGATTCTGCTCGAAGCCGCGGACGCGCGGCGGGTGTGGGGTCGACGGGCGAAAGTTCTCCTCGCGTGGCGCGAGCGCGTCGTCAAGGCGAAAGAATTCTACGACAGCGTCGAGCGTTTGTTCCGCGCGGTCGCGATGCGCGACGCCGCGCCGCTGCTGCGCGGGTGGCGCGAAGAAGCCGCCGCCGCGAAAAAGACGCGACTGTCCGTGTTGAACTTGATGCGAACGATTCAGTTTCGCTGCGTCGGCGAGTGCTTCGCGATGTGGTCCGAGAACGCCGCCGCGGCGGTGCGCGCGCGCGTGTTGGACACGAAAGCGCACGCGAGGGCGCTCGCCGCCACCGCGGCTGCCATCGAGGACGCGACAGCGAAAGCGCACGCCGCGGACGACGCCGCGGAGCGAGCCGCGAACTTAGCCGCCGACGGGAAGTTTCACGAGGCGCAACTGATGGCGGAGAAGGCGTCCGCGTTCGCGTCGGAGTCCGCGCGCGCGGCGGACCTCGCGGAGGAGCGCGCGAAGGGCGCGGGCCCGGAGAACGGCGCGGCCGCGAAGCAGGCGTGGGACTTAATAAAAAACGTGCGGTCGATCGTTCAATCCGCGAAGGACGCGGCGGCGGGCGCGGCGTCGGGCGCGGAGCTGAAAGCCGCGGCGGATGCGTTTTTTAAACGCCACCTCGCGAGGCGTTTTTGGCTCGCGTGGGCCGGGTACACGGAGTGGCTGAAACCGCTTCGCTCGAAAGCGGGCAGGGCGCTTTCGATGTTCCGCAACAGCACGTTATCGCATGCGTGGTACAAGTGGCTCGATTTGTACAAGCGCGAGAAGGAGGAGCGAGAGACGACCGCCGTGCGCGCGTACATGGCGGCCTATCAGGCGCGTTCTATGTCACACTGGTCCCCATACGACCGCGTTCGCGTGGTGAACGCCGATCCTTAAGGACTTTCGCCGGCGATTCTCTGCGCCCACCCCTCGGTTTCAATCCCGACACACCTCGACGCCTTTCAACTCCGCTTCTGACGCCTTTCAACTCCACCCCGACGTTCGCTCGTGTGGACAATCACCCTCAGGGACTGATCAAGAAGCACATCGCGCGTCCGATCAACGGCGACAGGAGTGGAAGCGGCGGCGGCGCGATCGGGAGAGCGACGACCGTCGCGACGCCGAGCCGCGGGCGGTTCGGAGGGCGCGTCGCGTCCGCGGGGGCGCCGTATCGGGGTCCACCGGCGGCGGCGGCGGCGCCGCCGCCGAAGACTAAAAAACCAACCGCCGCGAAGTCGTCCTTCGCCTTCGGCCGCGGGCCCGGATACGACGCGCCGACGACGGCGTCAAAGCTGAAGAAGGACCGCGAGACGAGGGACCGCGAGCCGTTCGGGATCGATCTCGGCGCGGGCGCGTCGTCGCGCGCGAGACGAGAGCCGAAGGCGGCGGCGACGGTTTCGGCGAAGACGAAGACGGCGACGACGACGGTTTACCCCACGAAATCGAAACCGATTCCGAAACCGGCGCCGTCGAAGAAGCGACCGCCGGACGCGGGCGCGAAGGCGACGTCGTGGGTCGAGGGCGGCGTCGACGCGTGGGTCGCGTCCACGGCGAAGTGAGCGCGCGTAGCGAAGATGTACTGTAGTCGTTCGGGTATGTAGTACGAAGGTATTCATTCAAAGCGTAAAACGCGCGCGTCGTCGTCGTTTCGTCGTTCTGTTCGTCCTCCTCGTCACGCCGTCTCCGCGTCGTCCGCCAGACCGTGGAGCGCCAGAAAGTCGAGCGGGTGCTCGAGATAGTCTAGAGAGGCTGCTGCCTGCAGCCCGACGTCGAGCTCATACTCTACGATGAGCCGCGTCATCGCGTCCACGTTCCGCCGCAGCGTCGCGCGATCGCCGTACAGCGTCACCGTCGTCCGCGTCGCCGGCCGCGGGCAGCGTTTCTTCAACAACCACTCCACGACGTCGACGCGGCCGCGTCGCATCGCGCGCAGAAGCGCGTTTTCGTCCCAAGGACACCCGCGCGCGCGCGCCCACTCGAGCGTCTTCAGATGCCCCGCGTTCGCCGCGCGCGTCGTCGTCCACGCGTTCCACGGACACTCCGCGCTCTCGCGTAGGAACTTGAGCGCCTCGAGCTTGCCCGCCGCGGCGGATGCGGCGCACGTGCTCTCGTCGACGACCGACCCGCGGCGAAGGAGCCACTGTGGGTCGAGCGAGGGTCCGTTTTATTAGGCAGGCGACGAATGTCGGGGCGGCGTTTAGGCGGGCGCGCGTCAGTCGGAGTCGACAGGCGTCGCGGCGCGTTGGGATTATTGAAAGAAGCGAGGGGTGAGCGGAAAGAAACGCCAAACGCCGTGAGATGAAGTCCTCGCCGACGCGGTCGTACGGGAACCAACGCGACAACTAGGACGCGCCGCGAGCGTGACGACGTCACCGCCCTTCGCGGCGGCGGTGACGACGTCCATCTCCGTCACTCGGTCGCTCTCGATGTCGTCGACCCATCGCAGGACGTCCGGGTGCCCGCCCTCGGCGGCGTGCAACGCGAGCTGCCCGAGGCGATCGCCGTACCAGTAGTACGGCGGCGGTTCGATCCCCGCCGCCGGCGCGGGCGCGGGCGGGGGAGTCGCGACGACGTTCGCGGGGTGGACGGGCACGTGTAGGAGGGCACCCTCCGCGCCCGCGAGCGCCGCCGTCGCGTTCAGCATGGGGTGTGCGGGCGCGTGTAGGAGGGCTACCTCCGGGTGTGCGGGCGCGTGTAGGAGGACACCCTCCGCGCCCTCCATCAGCGCCGCTATCCCCGGCGGCGGCGGCGGCGGCGGCCCCGGCGCGGGGAGCCACGCGCTCGACACGTCCCCTCGCGCGCGCTCTCTCTCGCGGTCGTGCAGCCACGTCAGCACGTGCACGTGCCCGCCGCGCGCCGCTTGGAACCACGCGCGCGGGGGCGGTCGCACGCCGTTATCGCGGACGCACCACTCGAGCGCGCGCACGCGGCCGGCGGCGGCGGCGGCGACGGCGGCGTCCTCGTGCGGCGGCGACCCCATCGCCGTCTTGAGTGAGGGTCGGGGTGGAGTTCAAAGGCGTCAGAAGCGGAGTTGAAAGGCGACGCGGGCGGGGATTGAAAGCGAGGGGCGGGCGGAGAGATGCGCCGGGAGAGAAAGTCCTTAAGGATCGGCGTTCACCGCGCCGACGCGGTCGTATGGGGACCAGTGTGGTAATAGAACGAACGCGCCTTGAGGTGCCGCAGCACGTCCAGCTTGCCGGCTTTCGCGGCGAGGATGACGCAGTCGACGCCGTTCAGCGTCCACCCCGTGCTGCTCGGGACCGAGCTCTTGCGACAGAGCCCTCGTCGGAGAGCGAGCTCGAGCAGGGACACGGAGTCGACGAGTCTTTCGTTGTTCACGCGCGGCGCGCGCTCGCCCGGGACGAGGCGCGCGGTTTGCGCGTCGGCGAGGATGGGCGACGCCTCCGCGAGGAGCGCGCGCGAGGTGCTGTCGAGGCGGGAGAGGATGTTGTCGTACGCGTCGCGGTGCTCCTCCGCGAGGACCTCGACGAGCGCGCGCGTGGGGCGCGAGGACCGAGGCGGCGGCGGCGCGTCGCGTCGTCTCTCGCTCGTCGTCGTCGTCGTCGTCGGCGGCATAGTTTTTCCTTCGACGCGAAGGCGAGGAGGCGGCGCGCGCGCGTCGCTCGTTCGCGCGCGTTTGAGCGGTGGGAGGAAGCGCGCGATCGTGATCGGCGCGCGTGCGCGCGTCGTCGCGGGCGGGCGCGTGAGGGTGTGGCGCGCGCGGGCGAGGGGACGCGCGCGGCGGGGGGGGTCGCGCGTTCCGAGGAAAAGTTTTCCACGACAGGGGCGCCGTCGCCTCAGATCTGCGAAAATTTTGGTTTTTTTTTCTCTCCTCAGCCGCGGGGACGAGAGCGAGCCGCGATGAAGATTGTCGACGTGTGATGCAGAGGCGCATCTATTACATCATCGTCGCGCAACGAGTCGCTTACTCACCTGTCGTTTGTCCGCCTCTCGGAGCAGTTCAAGGTACTTTTCCCAATCGGAGGGGCGTGGGTCCCTTTTACGGTTCGTCAACAGCCACGTTCTCACGTTCACGCGGTGTACAACTCCACAACTCACTGGGAAGGAGGCTGTTTCAATATTATCCCAGGGAGCGCCGTTCGCCAACGCCCACCTGAGTACCTCCAAATGTGATCCAAACACGGCGTTTGCACACGTACCTGCATCCCACGGATAGTCGTGCTCGCGCAGCCACTGCAACAGCTCCAGGTTGCCGATAAAAGCGGCGCGTGCACAAAAATAGTAGGTGTCCTTGAACCACCTGTCAGGTCCGTACCTGAGCGGAGGCGGTTCCCAAAAGCGCGTCAAGAGCGCCTCCACCCGCTCCTTCGGCAGGTCGAGCACGCCTTCGTGGCGCATCACGTACTCGTAGCTGACTGTTACCACGCGTTTGCTGCGTCGATCAGTCCAAGTTATGGGGTAAAGATCTAAGCCGTCGAGCTTCGCCGGCAACGACGCCGCGCTCTTGTCCGCGTCCCTCCACCCTCTGCTGAGCCGCGAAGCCACGACGCGGGTTTTGACGTCCTCAACGAGCGGGAGGACGAGCAGCGCGACGCGGTATTCGTCTTCCGCGGATCTGGTAGGCGGATAGGACGAGCGAAGAGGGGGATCGCTCGCGAAGCACTTGGTGGCGCATGCGCCCATGGCGGCGGCGCGAGGGTGAAGTGCGCCGCCGTCGTCGTCGTTGCTTTTTTTCAAAAACACGTTTTGGTTTCTCTCACCAGCACCACAGCAAAACTGCCGCCAGCCCCGCGGCGACGTTCACACAGACGGCGCGCGGGCGCACGGCGCGCGCGGCGGCCGGGTCGACCCCCCCTCCCCCGCCCGCGCGCCCATCCCCCCCTCCCTCCCCGTCGCGCCCTCACCGCCTCGAGACGCGCGCTGCCGGCGCCATGCAGCGCCCGCAGCGCGTCCGCTCGCACTACGACATCCTCGGCGTCGCGCGAGACGCATCGCTCGACGATCTGAAGCGCGCGTACCGCAAGCTCGCGCTCGTGCTGCACCCGGACAAGCGCGTCGACGGCGTGAGCGAGGAGGAGGCGGTGGCGAGGTTCCAGACGCTCGTCGAGGCGTTCAAGGTGCGCTCAGTGACGGGCGGCGACGCCGGCGGTCGACGGAACGGATCCCCGCGGACGGCACCCGCGATCCGAATCGAAGATAAATCCGAATCGCGCTGACATCGAGCTGACATCATCTTCGCGTCCCCACTTCTCCTCCCTTCGTCCTTCCCCCAGGTCGTCAGCGACGTCGCGAAGAGGAAAGAGTACGACGCCGCGACCGCCGCGGACGCGTTCGCCGCGGACGCCACGACGCCGTCCGGCGGCGTGCACGACCGCGAGAGCTGGAACGACGTCATCGCGCGTCTGGAAAAAGCCGCGAAGAAGCATCGAAAGGCGCGCGCGAGGGCGAGGGCGAACGACGCGCGCGCGAACGACGCGCCGAACCCCGCGGAGGTGGGCGAGTCGCTCCCGTTCCCGATGCCGCCGCGGCCGTTAGGGTGCCTCCCTCAGGAGATCGTCCTGGAGGTGTTCGGGTGCGCGGGGGTGAGCCGTCTGGTCGAGGTGGAGGCTCGGCCGAGGGTCGGCGCCGTCGGCGCGGCGTTCGCGCGACCGGGGCGGTGGTCGCGCGTGTTGAAATTCGCGATGAAGGACGCGGAGATCTCGCGGCTCGCGGTCGCGAAGAATCTCACGCCGATGACGTCGTACACGTTTCGGTGCAGGGCCGGGGTGACGACCGCGGACTTGGGACCGGAGTGGTCGGGCGAGGCGGGGAGATTGGTGCCGGAGATTTACGGGCCGTGGAGCGACGAGGTGCGTTCTTCTATACACTGGTCCCCATACGACCGCGTCGGCGTGGTGAACGCCGATTTCTTAAGGACTTTTGGCGGCGATTAGCCCACCCCTCGCTTTCAATCCCCGCCCTCGACGCCTTTCAACTCCGTTTCTGACGCCTTTCAACTTCACCCCGACGTTCGCTCGTATGGACCCTCGACCCCGAGAGCGTCGCGGCGCGGACGGAGCCGCTGACGGATAAGGAGGCGGCGCGACGCGCGAGGGCGGAGAAGAAGGAGAGGGAGAGAGCGGAGAGAGCGGAGAAGGCGGCGAGGAAGAAGGAGAAGAAACGGAAGCGGAAGAAGGAGAAGGAGAAGGAGTCGTCGAAGGCGTCGAAGAAGAAGTCGAAGTCGAAGTCAAAGCGGCGGCGGCGCGACGACTCCGACAGCGATAGTAGCGGCGGCGACGGCGACGGCGGCAGCAGCAGCAGTTCGTAGATTGTTGTGAACGTATTCATAGCGCGCGTTACTCTCCCACTGCACTACGTCCTTCCGCTCCCCGGCGGCATCCCGAACGCGCCGTCGTGACGCAGTCGCGCGCACTCGCACACGAGCGGGTGGCACAAGTGCGTCAGGCCTGGGTGTCTCGTTTCGAGCGCTTTCACGTGCCCCGCGCGCGCGGCGGCTCGCACGTCCCCGAGCCTCCACGCCGCGTCCGCGTCGCCGAACTCCGCGGCTCTCGCGAGGAGCGTCCGCGACATTCGCGTCAGGACGACGCCGTCGTCGGCGTCGCGCGCGCCGACGCGTCGCGCGTCGCGCGCGAGGAGAAGCGCGAGCTCGCGCGTCGTCGACGCGTCCCCGAGCTTCACAGCCAGGAAGGCGTGGTCGAGGCCGAGCCTCGAGCGCGGGCCGAGTCGGAGCGCGACCAATCGCGCGGCGGCGGCGTCGCCCGCGCGCGCGGCGTCCATCTGCTCCGCGACGGCGTCCTCGCGCGCGCGGTGCCGGCACAGCATCGCGCCCATCGCGTTGGCGGCGCGGCGTGTGACGCGCGGCGCGGGCGCCGACGGGGTATGTACAGTAGTGACCCTTTTCGATCTCGCCGCGTTCGGTTCGTTTCCTCGGACCGAACGACGACGGCGCGACCTTTCGCGAGGACGGAGGACGCGCGCGCAGAGCCTCCGCGCGCGCCGCCCGTCGCGCCGTCGATGCACCGACGCAAGCGAAGCGCGACCGGCGCGGTCGACGACGCGAGCCTTCGCGCGTACTCTCCGACGAAGCGTTCGTCCCCGCGCGCGAGCCCGTCGTCGTCCGTCCCCGTCCCCGTCCCCGTCCCCGTCCCCGAGAGCCCGCCGCTGCCGAAGCTAAGGCCGTTGCGCCTGAAGCCGTGCTCGCCCCCGGACGCGGACGCGGACGCGACGCGCGCGACGGCGGCGAGCGGCGCGGCGAAGCCGACGGGCGCGGCGGCGGCGGCGGCCGCGGGAACGACGCGCGGCGGAAACGGAGGCGGCGGAGAGCGCCGGGACGACGACGAGCGCACGCCTCGCGTCGCCGCCGCCTCCTCCGTCGCTCGCGCCGCGATCAACGACGCGGGTTCGCCCCCGGACCCGCCGCGGTTCGCGCGGCGGACGAGCCAAGGGAACGACGTCTTCGCGTCGAGCGAGCGCGAGCTGCGGTCGCTCGCCGCGGACGCGTCCGGCGCGGTGGGGTTGGAGACTGCGGCCGCCGCCGCGACCGCGACCGCGACCGCGACCGCGACCGCGACCGCGACCGCGACCGCGTGCGAGCGCTGTGGCGAAAAGGACGCGACGATCGACGACCTTCGCGACCAGCTCTCGCGGCTCCGCGCGTGCATGCGCGCGATCGCGACGATGGCGGAGCAGCAGATGAAACGCGAGCAAGCGGAGGAAGCGAGGCTCGAGGCGCGTCCCGTTCGTCCGTGTTCTCTCGTCGCCGGCGCCAAAACGTTTATTTACGCGAGACGCCTCATCTCGACCTCCCTCCCCCCCCGCCAGGCGCTCGAACGGCGGCTCGGCGCGTACCGCGCGAGGCTCGGCCGCTCGTCCGCGGCGAGCTCGGGAAGCCCGCTCTCGCGTTCGCAGTCGCACTCGAACCTCCTCGAGCCGTTCGCGCGGGGGGCGGGCGGCTGGGACGAGCTCGAGCCGGAGGTGCGTTCTCTCTTACACTGGTCCCCATACGACCGCGTCGGCGTGGTGGACGCCGTCTCTTAAGGACTTCGCCCGGCGCATCTCTCCGCCCATCACCCCTCGGTTTCAATCCCCGCCCTCGACGCCTTTCAACTCCGCTTCTGACGCCTTTGAAATCCACCCCGACGTTCGCTCGTATGGAACGACCCTGAGCCGGAGTCCGACGACGAACGCGCAGAGCGCGCGGAGAGCGACGGGGACGTGAACGCTCGGTGCGTGCACGGCGGGGACGAGTGGCGGGCGAGTTTGGCGATGGCGGCCGCGGCGGCGACGCGCGGGGACGACGGCGTGGAGACGACGACGCCGCAGTGAGAGAGAGAGAGAGAGAGAGAGAGATGGCGAACGAACGACGGGAGGAGGAGGAGGAGGAGGCGCACGCGCGAGAGGAGTAGCAGAGACAGACGACGAATGTCCACGCTGGCACAGCATCATCGCGAGATTCGCTTTTTATCCACCGCCTCACCCTCCACGCGTCGGTCACTTCGCGTCCCTCGCCCGCGCGGTCGCGTCGTTCGCTCGGGCGGCATGCCCGTCGCGGTGTCGTCGACCGCGGTCCGCGCGCGATGCGCCGACGCGACGGCGCGAATGCGCGCGGCGTCGTGGACGACGAGCACCTTCGGACGACGTCTTCGACGTCATCATCAGATCCTCCGCGGACGGTCGCGCGAAATCGCGCTCGCGACGCGCGCGTCGCGAGAGCTGAACCTCGTCCCGTGCGGCGACGGCTCCTCGGATCACCTCCCTCCCGGGACGAGAGTCCCGCCGTCGCTCGCGAAGACGGTCGTGAAGCTCCCGAGACGCGACGGCGGCGTCGTCGTCGTCGGCCGCGAGCGCCCGTCCGACGTCCGCCTAAACATCGGCACCGTGTCCGGGCAGCACGCGTCGTTCGAGCGCGACGCCGACGGCGACGTGTACGTGACCGACCGCGGGTCGTCCAACGGCACGGACGTGGACGGCAGGATGCTGAAGCCCGGGACGCGATATAAGCTCAGCGTGGGCGACGTCGTGACGCTGGGGGACCCGCACCTCGCGCGGTTCGAAGTCGTCGACGCCGGCGAGGGCGACGGCGACGTCGACGGCGGGTCGCCGTTCGCGGGGATCCAAGGCGCGTTCAGAGGGCTCCAGCAGAACGTCGCGGAGGCGGAGAAGAACCGCAAGGCTGCCGCGGAGGGGATCAGGAGCGCGCGGGAGAAGCTGCGGGGCGTCCGCGGCGCGACGACGGGGCTCTTCGGCGGGGACGGCGGCGGGGACGGCGGCGGGGACGCGGCGCGCGTCGACCCCGAGGACGTCGTCCTGTCGACGATCGACGTGGACGCGACGTACGACGTGGAGACGGTCGAAGAACCACCGGCGCCCGAGCCCGAGCGGTCGCGGTCGCGGTCGCGGTCGCGGTCGGTTCAACCCGAGATCGTCGAGCGAAGGGACGGCTCGTTCGCGTCCGACGCTCGCGTCGTCTTCGCGCCAGTCGGCTGGCCCGGCCCCGCGGTCGACCTCGAACCCGGCGTCCCCGTCGTCATCGGCACCGGCCTGCGCAAGGGCGACGCGAACCTCATCCTCACGGGCGTCAGGGGCGTGGACAGCGCGCACGCGTCCGTGCTGCGCGTCGGCGGCGGCGTGTACGTGGAAGACTTGGGCAGCGCGGCGGGAACCTTCGTCGGCGGGAGGCAGGTGCGTTCTATACAAAAGGTTTTCACCCAAGCACCGCTCGGTTTCAATATTTGATCGCTTGGGCCCCTTTCAACTGACCGGTGAACTGTTTTTGTATGGAACGACCCGCAGATATCGCCCGGGTTGCAGTACGCGCTGACGCCGGGCGCGAGCGTGATGCTCGGCGACGGCGGGTGCGCGTTCACGGTCAAGGCGGACGTGCTCGACGACGACGGCGACGAGGAGGAGGAGGAGGAGGACGGAGAAGGGGGGATGACGGCGATGACGCCGCCGGGCGTTATGGGCGGCGGCGGCGCGATCGAGATGAGACGAAATCCGGGCGCGGGAAATCCGGGCGCGGCGGTCGTTCGCGACGGGTTGGACGTCTCGCTGAGCAAAGTCGACGACGGGAGCGACCCCGCGGCGAGCCCGTGGGGCCTCGTCGGCGGTCTCAAGGGCATGGGCGAAAACCTCGGCGCGGCCATCTTCAACAGCAAGATACAGGTCAACTACCAGTACAAACCGGAGATCACCGTCGGCGGCGGAAACGGCGGTAAAGCGGGCCTCGCCGACCTCAAGTCCGCGCTCTTGCTCGCGCTCGCGGACACCGAGCGCGGCCTACGCGCGGACACCGAGCGCAAGAAGAAGATCGAGCAGCTCGCGCGCGCGCTCGAGGCGAAGAACCCGACGCGGGCGCCTCTGAAGAGCCCTCTGATGAACGGCCGGTGGGCGTTGCAGTATACGACGCGCCTGAAGACGCTCGGCGCCGGCGTCCCGGGATTCCTACGCCCCAAGGGCGCGATCCACCAGACCGTGGACATCTTCACGCTGCAGGTCAAGAACGAGGAGAGCTTTGAGCCGCTGCCGTTCGTCAAGTTCACCAACTCGAGCACGTCGGATTTGAGCGCGCAGACGGAGGTGCGTTCTGTTGTACACTGGTCCCCATACGACCGCGTCGGCGCGGTGAACGCCGTTCCTTAAGGACTTTTCCCGGCGCGTCTCTCCGCCCAGGGTCCCTCGCTTTCAATCCCCGACACACCTCGACGCCTTTCAACTCCGCTTCTGACGCCTATGAACTCCACCCCGACGTTCGCTCGTGTGGACCCTCGACCCTAACAGAGCCGCGCGGGGGTGAAGCCGAAGGACTGGCGCGTCGCCGGAATCAAGGTGGACGCGCCGCCGGAGAGCGTCGGACGGAAGGTGTCGAACGCGGAGATGGAGGCGTCCGGGACGGGGAGCATGGCGTGGATGGACACGACGTTCGTGGACGGGGAGCTGAGGATATCGCGGTCGCAGAGCGGCGACTTGTACATTCTCGTGAGGGACGACCCGAACGACTGATCGTCGGGGTCGTTCTACGCGAGCGAACGTCGGGGTGGAGTTCAAAGGCGTCATCAGTTGATGGGACGGAGGCGCCGTCGGGACGCGCCGGAGAGGAGCGGCGGCGACGAGGAGGGAGACGCGGCGGGGGCGTAGACGGCGCGCAGCGCGCGCGGGCGCGGAGAGAGTAACGTATTCATCTCGTCGTCATCGTCGCGGCGCGTCGTCTCGGTCGGACAAAAGAGGTCTCACGCCGCGCGCGAGATATTTCCAGCTGGCGATGGCGGACGAGCGGAGAAGAGCGCGTCGGTCGCGATCATTGTTACGCTTTTGAATCCCTCGCGGCGTCGCCGTCAGTCGGGTCGCGCGCTCGCACACGCGCCGCACCCTTCCTCGCTTCGCGATGCGACGTCACATCGCCGCGCGCTTGGCGTCCGCGGGCGGCGACGCGATCGCCGTCGCCGCGCGCGCGATACCGCACGCCGCGCCCGTGACCAGCGCCCCGATCGCGTTTTCCGGCGCGGCGACGCGACGCTTCGGCGCCCTGCTCGGGGGGTCTTCTCCCCCGTCTTCACGGGCGCCCGGCGCGTCGTCGATCCTCAAGCGCTTCCTCCCTTCGTCGTCGTCGCCGCTGCACACGTCCGCGCGCCATCGCGCGGCGGCGCCGCCGACGCCGAGGGCGACCCCGAACGCGCAGCTCCAGGACGAGTTCCTCAGCGGCACGTCCGCGGCGTACGTCGAGTCGATGGAGGATAAATTCCGCGAAGATCCGAACTCCGTCCCCGCGTCCTGGGCGTCGCTCCTGCGCCAGATGGACGCGGGCGTCACCGGCGCGGAGCTCAGCGAGATGTACGCCGCCGCGAATTCTGGCGCGGCGCCGGTCGCGGTCGCGAGACCCGGCGTCGCGCCCAGCCCTGGCGTCGCGCCGAGCTCTCAGACGATACAAGAGTCGATGCGTCTGCTCCTGATGGTGCGCGCGTTTCAGGTGAACGGCCACGCCGCGGCGAAGCTCGACCCGCTCGGGTTGGACGTGCGCGATGTCCCGGTCGAGCTCGACCCGGCGCTGTACGGGTTCACGGACGCGGACCTCGATCGCGAGTTTTTCTTGGGGAGCTGGCGCATGAAGGGATTCCTCAGCGAGGACAACCCGGTGCAGACGTTGCGTCAGATCCTCACGCGCCTTCGCGAGACGTACTGCGGCACCGTCGGGTACGAGTACATGCACATCGCGGACAGGGACCAGTGTAACTGGCTGCGCGAGCGCATCGAGAAAGCGGAGAAGCACGAGTACAGCGTCGAGCGTAAGAAGGTTTTACTCGATCGTCTCGCTTGGAGCGACATGTTTGAGAGTTTTCTCTCGAACAAGTACACCGCCGCGAAGCGGTTCGGGCTCGAAGGGTGCGAGACGCTCATCCCCGGTTTCAAAGAAGCGATCGATAAGGCTGCGGAGCTCGGCGTGGAGTCGATCACGATCGGGATGCCCCACCGCGGCCGCTTGAACGTTCTCGCGAACGTCGTCCGGAAGCCGCTGCAGACGATTTTCAACGAGTTCAAGGGCGGGCCGAAGCCCGCCGGGAACGCCGCCCCGGGCGGGTCGTCGTACACCGGATCCGGGGACGTGAAGTACCACCTCGGGACGTCGTACGACCGCCCGACGTTGAGAGGCGGGCGGATGCACCTGTCGCTGGTGGCGAACCCGAGCCACCTCGAGGCGGTGAACACAGTCGTCATCGGGAAGGCGCGCGCGAAGCAGGTGCGTTCAACAACAAACGTATTTCACCCACCGCTCGCTTTCAACACTTGATCGCGTTCCCTTTCAACTGACCGATGAACTGTTTTTGTATATGGATCGGCTCGCAGTTTTACGAAAACGACGTCGAACGCGGGAAGCACATGGCCGTCCTCCTGCACGGCGACGGCGCCTTCTCCGGGCAAGGGATCGTGTACGAGACGTTGGACATGTCGCAGCTGCCCGAGTACACGATCGGCGGGACGTTACACGTCGTCGTGAACAACCAAGTCGCGTTCACGACGGATCCGAAATACTCGCGGTCGTCGCCGTACTGCACGGACGTCGCGAAAGGGATCAACATCCCGGTGTTCCACGTCAACGGCGACGACGTCGAGGCCGTGGCCAGGGTCATGGAGCTCGCGATCGAGTGGAGGCAGCAGTGGAAGCAAGACGTGGTGGTCGACATCGTGTGTTATCGCAAGTACGGACACAACGAGATCGACGAGCCGATGTTTACGCAACCGTTGATGTACAAAGCCATCAAGAAGCATCCGAGCGCGCACCAGCAGTACGCGGAGAAGCTCATGGGCGATGGGACGCTCACGCCCGGCGACGTCAAGCTCGTGCACGACTCGGTGTTGAAGACCCTGGAGGAGAGCTTCGAGGACAGCAAGGACTACGTCCCGAAGCCGAGGGATTGGCTCGCGTCGCACTGGGCCGGGTTTAAAGGCCCGGATCAGCTGTCGCGCATTCGCGAGACGGGCGTCGCGATGGAGAAGCTCAAGCAGATCGGGATCGCCGCGACGACCATCCCGGAGACGTTCACCCCGCACAGGGTCGTGAAGAGAGTCTACGACACGCGCAGGAAGATGATCGAATCCGGGGAAGGGCTCGACTGGGCGATGGCGGAGGCGCTCGCGTTTGGCACGTTACTCGACGAGGGCAACCACGTCCGGTTGAGCGGGCAGGACGTCGAACGAGGCACGTTCTCGCACCGCCACGCGCTCATTCACGATCAAAGCACCGGGGAGAGGCACGTCCCGCTGAGGAACGTGTACGGCGAGGCGAAGAAGAAGGAGTTTTTCACCGTGTCCAACTCGTCCCTCAGCGAGTTTGGCGTCTTGGGGTTCGAGCTCGGGTACTCGCTCGAGAACCCCAACGCGCTCGTGATGTGGGAGGCGCAGTTCGGGGACTTCGCGAACAGCGCGCAGATCATCATCGATCAGTTCATATCCAGCGGCGAGGCGAAGTGGCTGCGGCAGACCGGGCTCACGTTGCTGTTGCCGCACGGGTACGACGGGCAAGGACCCGAGCACTCGTCGTGCCGCGTGGAGCGGTACCTTCAAATGTCAGACGAGGATCCGACGAAGATCCCCGCGGACATGGCTTTTGAGACGCGGCATCAGATCCAGGAGCACAACTGGCAGATCTGCAACGTGACGACGCCGGCGAACTACTTTCACCTGCTGAGACGTCAGGTGCATCGAGACTTCCGGAAGCCGCTGATCGTCGTGTCGCCGAAAAATTTACTCCGACACCCGAAGTGCGTCTCGCCGTTGTCCGACTTTGACGACAAGGAAGAGACGCAGATGGAGCAAGGCGTTCGGTTCAAGCGCCTCATCATGGACAAATCCGCGACGTCGAGAGACAAGGTGAACACCCCGGTGGAGAACTCCGCGAAGAGGGTCGTCTTCTGCACCGGCAAGGTGTACTACGAGCTCGACTCGGAACGCGAGGCGCTGGGCCGCGAGAAGGACGTGAAGATCGTGCGCATCGAGCAGCTGTGCCCGTTCCCGTGGGATCTCGTGGGGCGAGAACTCCGTCGGTACCCGAAAGCGGAGGTGGTGTGGTGCCAAGAGGAGCCGATGAACATGGGCGCGTATTCGCACGTCGCGCCTCGGTTCCAGACGTTGTTCAAGGATTTGAAGAGGCCGGTGGACGGCTTGCGTTACGCGGGGCGAGCGCCCGCGGCGTCGACCGCGACCGGGTACGGGTCCGTGCACTCGGAGGAGCAGGTGGGGTTGATCAAGGACGCGCTGCAGTGAGCGAGCGTCGCGCGCGCGCGCGCGCGGGCGTGGTGGTGAAGGGAAGGAGAAGGAAGGAGGACGACGAGCGACGACGATTTTATTTCTACACACTTGCCGATTTATCGAGTACAGTACGATATCATACAGTACGTGTACGCCGAACGCGCACGGAAACGAGACTGAAACGCGTACGGAATGACGTGGACGGCCCAGGACTGACTTTCTTATCCCTTCTACGGAACCGTCGCCGGTCGCGCGCGTCCGCCGCACACGCCATCGCGCGACCGCCGTAGCGAGGTCATCCACGGACGCGCGCGCTCCGCCCGCTCGTCGACTTCTTCCCGATACACACGATGCAGGCCACGTCCGCGACGGGCGCGGGCGCCGTCGCCCGCGGCGCCGTCGCCGTCGCGGGCGCGCGCGCGTCGTCGATTCGCGGCGTCGCCGCGCTGCCCGCGCGGCGCGCGTCTCGCGCGCTCGCGCCGCGTCGCCGCGTCGCGCCGCGCCGCGCGGCCGTCGCCGCGCGGGCGTCCATCGGCGGCGAGTTCCCCGTGTTCGACGTCATCAACGACGCGGTCATCAACGCGCACGCGAGCGCGATGACGTCGGACGCGCTCGGATCCATTTTCCAAGTCGCGGACGCCGCGGCGGTCGACGTGGAGGAGATCCCGGGGCTGCAGAAGGGCGGCTGGCTCGGGCCGATCACGGACTTCCTCGAAGCTTCCCTCGGGGTGCGCGTCGCGGTCCTCTCGCGCACGTTCGGCTTGGCCGCGCGGCCTTCCGTCCCGCGCCTCGGCGTCGGCGGACGGCCGCGTCGCGTCGAATCTCGACCAGAACCCTAAAACCCAGCCAGAAGACGCCGATCGATCGACCGAACGATCATTCAATTCACTCCTCCTCCTCCCGCCTCCCTCCCGCAGGTGATCGACCAAGGCCTCGAGGGCCTCAACGTGCCGTACTCCTACGGCTACGCGATCCTCGTCCTCACCGTCGTCGTCAAGCTCGTCACGTTCCCGCTCACGAAGAAGCAGGTGGAGGGTTCCATCGCGATGCAGGCGCTCCAGCCGCGCGTCAAGGAACTTCAAGCCATGTACGCCAACGACCCCGAGCGTCTGCAGATGGAGACGGCGCGTCTGTATAAGGAGGCGAACTTTAACCCGCTCGCGGGGTGCCTCCCCACGTTCGCGACGCTCCCGGTGTTCATCGGGCTGTACCGCGCGCTGTCCAACGCCGCGACGGAGGGCATGCTCGAGGATGGATTTTACTGGATCCCGTCGCTAGGTGCGTTCTATACACTGGTCCCCATACGACGGCGTTCGCGTGGTGAACGCCATTCCTTAAGGACTTTTTCCGGCGTGCGTTTCTCTCCGCCCACCGCTCGCTTTCAATCCCCGCCCGCGACACCTTTCAACTCCGCTTCTGACGCCTATGAACTCCACCCCGACGTCGCTTTGTATGGAACGATCCTCAGGCGGACCGACGTCCATCGCGGCGAGGAACGACGGCAGCGGGTTCTCGTGGCTGTGGCCGTTCGTCGACGGCGCGCCGCCGCTGGGGTGGCACGACACCGTGGCGTACCTCGCGCTGCCGGTGCTTCTCGTGGTGTCGCAGTTCGCGTCGCAGAAGATCATGACGCCGGACCAGGGCAAGGATGTGGATCCGTCGCAGGCGTCGTCGCAGGCCATCTTGAAGTTTTTGCCGTTCATGATCGGCTTCTTCTCGCTGAACGTCCCCGCGGGTTTGACCCTGTACTGGTTCGCGAACAACATCTTCTCCACGGCGCAGACGGTGTATCTGCGCAAGACGACGAAGGCGCCGGATTCGATTCAAAACGTCGGCGGAGGCTCCGCGGCGATGCCGATGCCCGGCACGACGCCCGCCGCGACGCAGCCGGTGCGCGTCGAGTACGTTCCGAAGAGCCAGAGGAAATCCGGCGGCGCCGCGCCGAAGCCGCCGCCGCCCAGGGTGGAGGCGATGCCCGCGGCGGTGGCGTCCGAGTTTGCGGATTTTGACGACGGGCCGGCGAGGGTGACGGAGACGGTGGAGGGGGTCGTCGTCGGCGGCGACGGCGCGGACGCGACGGAGAGCGCGGGCGGCGGGGGCGGCGGGGACGCACGGGGGAAGGGGAGCAAGAAGAGCAAGAAGGCGGCGGGGTCTCGTAAGCGACGTAACAAATCCCGGTGATGTGATGGACGACGCGACGTGAGAGAGACGCGGCCGGCTTTTTCATCGAAGCGAAACAGAAATCATTCGTTCATCGTTCAGACCGTCTCGTCGTTCGCGTCGTCGCGCGCGCGCGTCGCGGGGGGAGCGTCCGCCCACCCCTCGAAGTTCAAGCTCAGCGACGTGATGTGCGAGTCGCACTCGCTGTCTCTCGTCCGCATCCTCCGCACGACGACCGCGGAGTCGAGCGGGTGGGACGCGAACCCGCCGGCGAGCTCCGTCGCCGTCGCCGCCTTGGACGCGAGCACGAGCACGCCTCCGGCGGCGGCGGCGGCGGCGGTGGCGTATGCGTTTTTTTCCGCGACGGCGACCGCGTCGACGGCGGCGGCGCCCTCGGACGACGCGCGCGGCAGCGGCAGCGGCAGCGGCAGCGGCATCGACGCGATCTCCGCGACGGAGTACTCGCTTCTCCCGAAGTTTGTCACCGCCTTGGGCCCGCGGTATCTGAGCGCGGCTTTGTCGTAACTCCTCGCCGCCTCCTCCTCGGACGAAAACGTCCCGAGGTACAGGTACCTGAGGGTCGTTCCATACAAAGCGATGTCGGGGTGGAGTTCAAAGGCGTCAGATGGAGTTGAGAGGGACCAGTGTATAGAACGCACCGGTTCCCGAGAACGCGGCCGATTCTCGCTTCCCAGCGGCCGTGCTGGTGATGCCGAGTCACGCCTCGGAACTTGGACGCGCCGCGGGAGAACCCGCTGCTGGATCGACGCAAAGACGCGACGAGCGCGGCTGTCGTCAACGTCGTGATGTGACGCATGTCTTCGACGTAGTCGCCTCTGTCGAAGTTTAAGTGCGCGGCGTCGCCCCAATACTTGATGGCAGCTTTGTCGTACGCCCTCGCGGCTTCCTTCTCGCTCGCGTACCCGCCCAGGTAGACCTGCTTGCCCTTCCTTCGACCGCCCGGCTTGGCGTTCGTGCGCTCGGACGCGGAGTCCCACAAGTGTGCCTCGAACCGCCCGGTCCATCGGTGCTTCGTGACGCCGCGGAATTTGCTGCTTCTCCCCGGGGGGATCACCCCCGGGGGCTTGTTCGACCGCGGCGGCGGCGGGAGCGCGCGCTTCGGCTTCGGCTTGAGCTTCGGCTTCGGCTTCGGCTTCGGGGGTGGATTCTCATCCGGACCACCGAAACCACCTGATGAAACGTCTCCTCGCGTCGCGTCACCGGGCGGTTCGGCGGCGGTTTGGGCGGACGCGGCGGCGGCGGGATCGGCGCGCGCGCCGCTCGCGAGCAGAGAGTGCACCGCCGCTCTGGCCGCGCTGCCGAACTTCTTACCCCCCGCGCCCGCCCCCCCCCCTCCCTCCGACGCGAGCTCCTTCTTCGCGGACATCGACGCGAGCAGCGTCTCCGTCTTCGCGACCGAGAGCACGCGCGTCATCGCCACGCCGAGCTCGCAAGGGTCGAGGCCCCCGAACGTCGTCGGCGAGGCGACGCGCGTCGCGTCGAGCTCGAGGAGGAGCCCGTCGCCTCGCGCGTCCTCGCTCCACGGCAGAGGCGCGTCGCGGTCGCCGCCGCCGCCGCTCGCGGACGGCGACGCGAGCGGCGGCGTCGCGTCCTCTAAGAGCAGCGAGCGCGCGATCGCGCGCCACGCGTCGTCGTCGTCGTCGCCGTCGTCGTCGTCGTCCGCGTCGAGCGACGACGCGAGCGACCCGAGACCGAGCGGCGCGGGGAACGGCGCGGCGGTTGGGAGGGGGCTCAGTCCCAGCGCGAAGGCGAGGTCGTGCGCGCGCGCGTCGCGGTCGACCCTCGCGCCGCGGTCGTCGGGGTCGTCGCAGAGCCACCCGAACGGGTCGGAGGACGCGTCCATCGTCGCGACGCCGCCGCGGTCGCGGTCGCGGCGGAGGCGGCGGCGGCGGCGCGCGGGACGCGAGGGGGCGTCCTGTCGCTCGTCGCGCTCGCGCGCGGGTCTGTGCGGCGAGCGCGCGACTCGTTCCCTCCCGGTCGTCGTAACGCTCGAAAACGCAGGCGCGAGTCGCATCGATAGCTCCGCGCGGCGGGGGGCGCTTCGTTTGACGCGATACGTTGCTGTAGTGTACCGACGGCGTCCTCGAGGCGGCCGCGAGGGGCGGGAAGGCGAAAGGGTTCGAAGGTTGATAGTGTGATTATTTTGGTTTCTTTCAGTTCGTCCTCGCGCCGTGACGTTCTTTTCCCTCCGCCGCGCCCGGCTCCTCCGGCGCTACGGCCGCGCGCGAGTCACCGTCTACAGCCCCTCGAAAAACTTCTTTGCGGTGCGCTTCTTCGCGTCCGCCCTCGCCGCGTGCGCGTCCTTGACCTTATTCTTCCCCTTCTTCTTTTTCCCCTGCTTCCGCTTCCGCTTACCGCCGCCGCCGTCGTCGTCGGAGTCGTCGGAATCCTCCTCCTCCTCCTCCTCCTCCTCGCCCACCTTCTCCTTTAAGTCGTCCTCGTCGTCGTCTTCCTCCCACAAGTACCCGACGCTCCACAACTTCACGCTCCGGTCGTGCGACGCGGTCGCGAGCCACTGGTTCCCGACGCTCAGGTCCATCCGCTCCACGGGCATCTCCCCGTGTTCGCCCACGAGCCCCAACATCTTATTCGGATGAATGTTGATGACGCGAATCAATCCGTCCGCGCTGCCGGTCAAGATGGTGTCCTCGTCCACCTTGACGATCGCGTCGATGCTGCTCGGGTGCCCGGGGAACCGATCGCTTATGTCCTCCCACTCGCCGTAGTCGAAGATGTTTAAGATGCCGCCCTGCGACCCGGCGACGGCTTTTTTCCCGTGCTTCATCACGCAGCACGACAGCAGCTCGTCCTCGAGGTTGTCGCTCTGCCCGAGCTCTTTCCACGTCGCGAGGTTCAGGTGCGCGATCGTGCCGTCGCCGGAGGCGACGACGAGCGTCCCTGCCGGGTTACCCGCGGCCGCGGAAGCGGCGTTCGCGACCGCGTCGTCCACGTCCGCCGCCGCCGACGCGGGGACGTGGTAAATGTCCGAGACGAAATCCACGAACGGCGCGAACGATCCGCACGCGCGTCGCGTCCGCGTGTCCCACACCTTGACGACGCCGTCGTCGTCCCCGGTCGCCAGAATGTTCGCGTCGAGGGCGACGAGCTTGTTGATCGCCGCCTTGTGCGCGTTCTCGAGCCGCGCGACCGCCGCGCCGGTGGCGACGTCCGACGCGAGGATGGATCGGTCCGAGCCCCCCGACAGGAGCAGCGCGCCGTCGTTCGCGAACGCGATCGAGCGGCACGCGTTGTCGTGGCATTTCAGCGTCTTGAGGAGGGTGCACGCCTCGTCCTCGATGGAGTGCTCCCACACTTCGACCTGTTTTGTCGGGGCGGGGTTCGGGGGGGCGGACGCGTCGGCGACGCGCGGAGGCACGGAAGGGGGCGGGAGAACGTCGGCGGCGGCGGAAGGGGAAATGAAACGCGTCGAGACGAAACGCGCGCACCTCGCCGGTGACGAGGGACGCGCAGAACAGCGCGCCGTTCTTCGTCGGATGGAATCGAACGTCGAACGGCTGCTCCGCGCAGATCGCGGAGCAGCTCTCGCCGCCTTCGGAGTCCATCGCGTGACGTGTCAGCGGCGTCGGCGTCGGCGAAGAATGCACGACGGAAGAATGCGGCGCGCGCTCTGAGTGAAAATCTCAGTCAGGTGCTGTGCCGCGCGCGCGCGCGCTCTCTTCTCGCTCTCGCGTCAAAAATCGCGCTACTCCTCCCACTCCTTCCACGGCATTCGAATCACGAGCTTCCTCGCCCCGACGCTCGGCCGCGCCCTCATCGCGTCCAAGACCTCCTCGATTTCCACCTCCACCGCGGGCATCCTGAGCGCGCCCGCGCGCGCCGCGTCGTACAGCTCGCTCGCCATCGCCGCGCGCTCCCCCGCCCTCGGCCCCGCGGCGATTTCGCCGCCGCCGCCGCCGCTGCCGCCGCCCGCCTCTTCCCCACCCCCCCACGCCCTCCTCCGCGCCGCCTCTTCGTCCCTGAGCCACCGCGTGAGCCAGAACCCGCGATGCTCGATGTCCTCGAAGATCGACTTCCCGACGGGAATCTCCACGGGCTTCCGACCCATACCGCCGTACGTCACGACGACGCCGCGCGGCGCCAACAGCGACGCGAGCGACCTGGACGAACGTCGGGGTGGAGTTGAAAGGCGTCAGACGGAGTTGAAAGGCGTCGAGGTGCGTCGGGATTGAAAGCGAGGGGTGGAAGGAGAGATACGCCGGGAGAGAAAGTCCTTAAGGAACGGCGTGCACCACGCGAACGGGGTCGTATGGGGACCAGTGTGACATAGAACGACCTGGACGACGCGCCGCCGACGCCGTTGAGCGCCAGCTTGATCGGCGGCAAGGACGCCAACAGCTCGCGCGTCTCGCGGTCCCTGTGCGCGGCGCCGTCGTCCCTAATCACGACGCTCGCGCCGAGTCGCTTCAGCTCGCGCGCGTCCGCGTCGTATTCGGTCTCCGCGGCGCGCGGTCTTAGCAACGCGACGCTCGGGACGCCGTACATCGCGCACAGCTGTATCGCGGCGCGGCCCACCGCGGACGTCGGCGCGTTCAGCGCGACCGCGTGGAGATTCGCGTCGTCGTCGTCGTCGTCGCGAAGACGCGGCATCGGCACGAAGTCGTGGAGCATGCGGAACGCCGTCGGCGGGTTCACGCTCATCTGCGCCGTCTCCGCGAGCGGCAGGTCGCTCGGCGCGACGCGCAGACGCGACGCGTCGACGACGGCCCACTCCCTCCACGTGCCGCCGACGCCGCCCGGGCCTGGCGCGGCGGGGACGACGACGTCGCCGACCCTCAGCGCGCGGTCGCCGTCGCCGTCGCCGCCGGCGTCGGTGTCCCCCGCGTCGCACTCCACGACGACGTCCCCCGCGTCGGCGCCGAGGCGGACGACGACGCCGACGCCCTCGTTCCCGCCCACGGCGGGGAAGGACGCGGGACGAAGCGGGTAGACGCCCTCGACGACGTTCAGATCCGCGGGGTTCACCGGCGCCGCGAGCCATCGGACGAGCGCGCCTCTCGCGCCGAGCGGCGGAAGCGGGAGGTCGCGCGCGAGCGTCAGCGCGCGCGTCGGGGAGCCGTGCGCGTCGTACGTCAGCGCGCGCGTCGTCTTCGGGAGAGGGAGGGCGTCCCACGACGACGACGACGACGACGACGACGACGACGACGACGACGCGCGGGCGCCGAGGACTCGCGCGTTCGGCAGCGCGGGGGGGCGCGCGCGCGGCGGCGGCGGCGGCGGGAGTGGCGAGGTGGACGCGCGGAGGAGGAAGCGCGCGAGCGCGCGCGCGTTCGACCCCGCGCGCATCGCGACCGGCGCCGTCGACGGCCCGCGAGGCGCGCCGTGATGTGATGCGGCGATGCGAGGACTGGACGTCTAATAAGATTTGATTCGTGAACGCGGTCGTCGGGTACGCTTCTCGTCACCGTCACCGCGGCGACGCGCGCGCGCGCGTCGAGGATCGAACGTCATTCGGACGCGACGACGCGCGGACGGCAGTCGTCCGCGCTTTCGCTCGTCGCGTCGTCACTCGCGTCCTATTCTCGCGCGCCTTCGCGTTCGCGGTATCCGCGAAATCGATCGCGCCGCCGCCGCCGCCGCACAAAGAACGCCGCGGGCCCGCCGCGCGCCGCCTGCCTTTGGTCGCGCGCGTTACCGCGGCATGTACTTCTGCACCCCCGCGCTCTGCTTCTCCTTCTTCCAGCCGTACTTCACCGCGTTCGCCGCGGCCTGCTTCAGGTACGGCACGTTCACGACGACGGCGTACTGATGAGGGCCATTCCATGCAAAACACGTTAACCGGTCAGTTGAAAGGGGACGCGATCAAATATTGAAACCGAGCGTTGGGTGAAGAACGCACCTGATCGGAGCCGTCTTTCCCTCGCGTCAGCACCACCGTCTCGTGCTCGACGCCCACCTTGAAGCCCAGCTGCTTCGACGCCGCGGCCGCGGGCTTGGCGTACTGCGGGAACCCGTACTTGAACGTGACCTTCTTCAGCTTCCCCGCCTTGAACTCCTCCACGTCCACCTTCGCGGCGAGAGGGCTCTTCACGCGTCAGGAGATCTGGTCGTTCGTCTTCCGGCCTCCGAAGGCGACGGGGATGGGGGCGACGCGGCGAACGACGGGGTTCGCGCGGGCGCGGGCGCGGAGGGAGGGGTGGACGCGCGGGTGCGCGCCGAGCGCGGCGGTGGACGCCATCACGACGCGCGCGGTGACTCGCGGAGTGGGGCGGTTCCGGAAGGACGACGAAGGAGTCGACGACACGAGTTTGCTGACGAGGTCGTCGCGAGCGCGAGAAACGCGGTCGCGGTCGGCCGTGAGACGAACAGAAGGGCGAGCGAGATCCGCGGGCGTCCACTTCGCGCCGCGCGTCAGGACGCGTCCGGACGCACCCCGGACGCGCGTCGCGAGGGCGCGACGTCTTTACCGCGCGCGCGCGCGACGCGATTCGGTCGTCGACCATGACGTCGTCGCGGTAGCTCGCGGAGGAGGAGCGCCGTTTAAAACCGCGTCGTCGTCGTCGTCGTCGTCGTCGTCGTCGTCGTCGTCGTCGTCGTCGTCGTCGCGACGACGACGATGGCGAGCTCGCGTCCGCCGAGCGAGGAGGACGTCCTCGCGTTCGCGGGCCGCCCGACGCCGTCCACCACCGCGCCGTCCTCCTCCTCGCGCGACGCCCCGAAGACCCTCGCGGAGCACCTCTGGAGGGACACGAACAGAGGATGGCGCGGGCAGAAGATGCAGTGGCGCGCGCCCGAAGACGCGCTCGGGAGCGACCCGCCGACGCAAGGGCACCTGCGCAACGTGCTCAAGACGCGACCGCCCGAGGACGCGGTGCTCGCGGCGGGGAGCGAAGGGGGCACTCTTCACCGTCCGCCGCCGGCGGCGAGGAAGGTGGTCGCGGACGCGCGCGAGGGCCGGGCGACGCCGCATCGACGCCCGGTGTCGTCGCTCGTCGTCGCGCCGTTGCGTCGCGTCGCGAAAGACGCGCTCGCGCGCGGCGACCACGCGCGCGCCGCCGCCGCCGCCGCGCTCGTGCTGACCGTGACGATGCGCGCGCGAGGGGGCGACGGCGGCGGCGCGATCGCGAGCGCGGGGCAGCGCGCGCGCGCGAGGGGCGGGAGCCGCGAGACGAAGGAGGAGCACGCCGCGGCGGAGCGCGACGCCATCGACGTCGCGTTGGCCGTCTTCCGCGCGACGAAGACGGAAGGAGGAGAAACGCCCGACGTTCGTGCGTTACAACCATATTCGCCACATGCGCGTCGACCGCCGCCGGCGCCGGCGGTGCGACTGCCGCCGCCGCCGCGCGGAGCCGTCGCCGCGTCTGGGGGATCGAGGGCGATGACGACGTTCACCGCCGACGACGAGATTCGACTGCTCGAGCTGAAACGCGCCGCGAGCGCGCGCGGCACGACGGAGAACGAAGACGACGTCGTGGCGGTCGCGCTGGCGTACGTCGCGCTGAAGGACGATCCGGACCGCGCGATCGCGGAGCTGACGCGCCGCGAGAGGCTCGCCGTGCGCAGGGGCGTCAGAGGCGGGGATCAGTTCGTTCGGCAGGACACGCCGGCGCGGCGGCGCGCGATGGCGCTGTGTCTGCACGCGAAATACGTCAAGGAGACCAAGGCGGGCCGGGGCGCAGCAGACGACGCGCGATTGACGCGCGCCGCGGACGACGCGCGGCTCGCGCTCGTGGACGCCTTCGAGGAGTGCCCCGACGCCGTGGACGTCGCGTCCGCGCTCGTGAAGATGCTCGAGGCGCGCGGCGACGACGCGATCGCGAGGGACGTCGCGGCGCGGTGCGCGGCGTGCGCGCCGGGTGATTTGCACGCGCAGACGCGGCACGCGCGGCTGTGCGAGCGCGCGCGCGTCGCCGCGCTGGAGGCGTCGCTGGAGGCGGAGGACGCGGAGCGGCGGCTGAGGAGACGGTCGTTTACGACGTCGACGATGTCGCGGTCGCGGTCAAAGTCAAAGTCGAAGTCGAAGTCGCGGACGGGGACGCCGCGCAGTCGCGCGTCGAGCGGCGACGGCAGCGACACCTCCAGCGACAGCAGCAGCAGCAGCGAGGAGGACGGCGGCGGCAGAGGGGGCTTATTCAGCGGCAGCAGCGAGGACGAAGAAGACCTCGAGGAGGTGACCGCGGCGGCGAGGAAGCGGGCGAACGACGCCGCGGCCGCGGCGCCGTCCCCGGACGAGCTCGCGGCCGCGCACCTCGCGGTGTTGCGCCTGGACGCCCTCGACGTGACCTCGCTCGCGGGGTTGATTCGCGCGCGGAACCTCGGCGCGAAGAAAGTCCGCGACCGCGTCGTGCTCGAGCGCGTCGCCGCGCGCGTGGACGCGTCCATCGCGGCGGCGGAAAAAGTCGGCGTCGGCGCCGGCGCCGGCGACGACGCCGGGGCGTGGCGCGCGGTCGCGATCGCCGTCGCCGGCGCCGCGGCGCCGTTCGCTTCCGCGACGGAGACGGACGACGTCTGCCACGAGCTGCTCAACGGCGCCGCCGACGGCGGCCTCCCTCTCGGGACGCCTCGCGACGCCGCGGCGGTGATTCACCGATCCGGGCGCGCGTCGTCGTGGACGCGCGCGGCGTCCACGACGGCGCTGATGCGAGGAAGGCTCCGAGGACGACGACTGGCACTTCTCGACGGCACGCGCGACCGCGGCGGGCTGAGCGACGTCGAGATGGACGCGCTCGTCGCGCGCGCTGCCGTCGCGGCGACGGCGTTTCGCAGCCACGGGTTCGCGACGCGCGCGTGCGATCGAGTGAAGTTGGAAGTCCGGATGAATCGCGACGCGCGCGCGAGGGAAGCGAAGGACGACGACCTTCCGCTCGCGCGGGTGGAGGCGAACGCCGCCGCGGAGGCGCGCGACGCGCGCGTGTTGAAGCTCGCGGGGAAGATTAGAAGGTTGCGTGACTCGGAGATCGCGCGCGCGGTGCAAGCCGCGGGGGATCGGACGTCCGAACCGTCCCCGGACGCTGTCGTCGGGCTCGCGCTCGCGACGACGCGCCCGCGCGACGTCGTCGACGTGGACGAGGTCCTCGCGCGCGCGGCGGAGAGGCGCGCGAACGTCGTGGGCGACGCGAAAAAGCCCGGGCGGCCGAAGAAGATGCGGAAGGCGGCGTCCGACGACGACGACGACGACGACGACGACGCGACCGCGACGACGAAGACGAAAACGAAGAAGATGAAGACGAAGACGACGACGACGACGAAAGACCCGGAGGACGCGAAGGCGCTCGCCGCGCTCGACGCCGCGCTCGCGGAGAGACCGCCGACGCGGACCGAGATCGAGGCTGCGGTGAACGCCGAGCGTCGCCACCGCGCCGGGAAGACGCGCCGCGGCGCGCACCCGCTCGCGGACGCCGCCGCCGTCGGCCAGGCGGCGTCGTTGCTCGCGCGACGGAACGAGCTCTTCGCGCGGCAGCTCGACGCGTTGAAGCGCGCGAATTCGCGCGAGGGCGTGCGGCTGAGCTGGTGGCGAGTTTCGAAGATGAAGCGGCTCGAGGAGTGGAGGCGCGCGACGGATGCGATTCGAGAAGAAAACGCGCAGCTTCGCGACGGATGGGAGCCGAGGGTGGATTGGACGCCGCGGTACGTCGCGGACCCGGAGGCGAAGAAGCGCGCGCGCGAGGAGTCGAAAGCCGCCGGCGGCGCGCAGAAGAAGAAGAGGAAGAAGACGTCCAGCAGGGAGACGTCTCCGGAGACGGAGGAGGGCGCGGCGGCGGTCGAGACGCGAGCGCGAGCGAGAGCGCGACCGGGATCGCCGCCGCGAAAGCCTCCGAAGAAGCGACGCAAGTGCGACGCGTGTAAGAAGACGAGCCGGTCGTCGAGCGCCAAGTGCGGCACCGCGCTCGCGCCGGGGACGTGCCTCTTCTTGCCGTCGCCCGACTCGCCGCCGAATAAGAAGCTGAAGCTCACGACGTCGGCCGACCGATGCGCCGCGTGCGCCGCGGCGAAGACGCTCACGATGCACTGCGGCACGAAGCGCGCGGCGGAGGGGTGCGTCGCGCTCGCGAAACGTCTTCGCGCCAAGCTCCTGACGAAACCGGACGCGACCGTCGAGGACGTCGCGGAGACGCGCCCTTGGAACGCGCGCTGGGTTAAGCGCTGCGCGGGATGCCGCGCCGCGGGGATCGCGCACGCGCTGTGCGGGACGAATCGCGCGGCGGGCGCGTGCGCGCGTCGCGAGCCGCCCGCGGAGACGCGTTGCGTCGCGTGTCTGATGCATTGGAAGGGCGCGCGGTCGAGGCGGCGGTGCGGGACGAAGGACGCGCCGGCGTTTTGTCTGTTTCAGCCCGCGTTCGTTGGGGCCCAGGGGGCGGGGGGGGGGGCGCGCGGGGAGGTGGGCGAGACGCCGGCGACGGGGGTCGCGTGATAGGGGGCGGGGGGGGTATTTGGACGGAAGGACGGGGGCGGCGTAGGTACAACTGTAGAAGAATGTAGACGAGGAACTCACAAGTGAACTTTCTGTTGTTGAGAAGGAACAGAAGTTGGGCACAGTGTCGAATTCGCACCTCATCAGTCCACCGCGCGCGAGATGGCGGCCGACGAGCCCGCGCGCGCGACGGAAGCGCCCGTCGCGGCGGCGCCCGCGACGGACGACTCCCCCCACGAAGACGCGGAGGGCGCGTCGAGCCCCGATCGCGCGCCCGATCTCAAGCGCGGCGCCCCCGAGGCGGACGACGGCGCCCCCGAGGCGATCGGGGCCGATCGCGAGGCGGACGCGCCGTCCCCGAAGCGCGCGAAGACGGCGCCGGCGGAGGATTCAGGCGCGGAGGGCGCGGCCGCCGCGCCGCCGCCCGCGACGGGGGAGGACCCGCCCGCGCCCGCGACGGAGGAGGAGGAGACGGAAACCCGCGCGCCGTCCTCCGAGGACGCGGACGCGGCCGCAGCCGAGGAGGACGCGCCCGCGCCCGCGCCGGCGAGCGCGACGGCCGCGAGCGCGAACGACGATCCGACCGCGCCCGCGCCGGCGCCCGCCGTCGCGGGATCGGACGACGCCCCTCAAGCGGCGTCGGGCGCGCCGATCGGCGCGGACCCCGCGGAAGCTATCGCCGCCGCCGCAAAAGCCGCCGCCGCGGATGCGCTCGCGACGCCCACGCCGGACCCGACGCACGTCCCCAAGACGACGATCGTGCCGTGCCCGCCGTCGCTCGTCGGGCGCGTCATCGGCAAAGGCGGCGAGACGATCAAAGGGTTGCAAGCGCAGAGCGGCGCGCACGTGCAGGTGAACCAGGATTTCCCGGACGGCGCGAACCGCGAGGTGATCATAAGCGGTCCCGGCGGGTGCGTGGACGTCGCGGAGAGGATGATACACGAGCTCCTGAGCGGCGATCGGAACCCGACGACGAGTCCGTACGTCGGGCCGGGGCAGACGATGCAGATTTTGGAGTGCCCGAAGGATGTCGTCGGCAAAGGCGCGTTCTATGATATACACTGGTCCCCATACGACCGCGTCGGCGTGGTGAACGCCGTTTCTTAAGGACTTCTCCCGGCGTTTCTCTCCGCCCAGGGTCCCTCGCTTTCAATCCCCGCCATCGACGCCTTTCAACGCCAACTGACGCCTTTCAACTCCACCCCGACGTCGCTTCGTATGGAACGGCCCAAAGTCATCGGGAGAGGCGGCGAGACCATCAAGGGGCTGCAGGCGTCGAGCGGCGCGCGCGTGCAGATCGACCAGACCACGGACCCGTGCAAGGTGGTCGTGAGCGGGAACCCGTACTGCGTCGAGGCGGCGTACGCGCAGGTGGCGAACATCGTCGCCGGCGGGAGGTTCGACCCGAGCGGCGTCATCCCGGGGATGGTCGGAGGGGTGTACGGCGGCGGGATGCACGCGGGGATGCCGCAGGGATACGACGCCGCTCAGATGGCGGCGTACGGATACGCGCCGCAGTACGCCGCCGCGGGGATGTACGGCGGGATGCCTGGGGGGATGTACGGCGCGGGGATGTACGGCGCGGGAATGTACGGCGCGGGGATGTACGGCGGGATGCAGGGGATGCCGCCGGGCGCGTTCGACCCCGCCGCGGCGACGGCGGCGGCGGCGGCGGGGAAGGCGGCGGCGGCGTCGGCGTCGGCGGGCGCGG